>Ga0102948_1000004_pt1 | contig 112030 bp, 112 predicted proteins | sample SalPonA_A_H2O_MG_FD_78211 | JGI IMG/M metagenome (GOLD analysis project Ga0102948, IMG submission 78211) | Water microbial communities from South San Francisco under conditions of wetland restoration - Salt Pond MetaG R2A_A_H2O_MG | ecosystem: Environmental > Aquatic > Non-marine Saline and... | reverse complement strand
CTAAACTAATTAATAATTTTAAAACTGTTTCTAGTAGATTGATTAGAAAAGAGTTTAAAGAACATATAAGTAATTATTATTGGAAAATACCTTTCTGGTCTCCTTCTTATTGTATTACTTCCACAGGTGGAGTTTCATTAGAAGTAATAAAAAAATATGTTCAGTCTCAGAACAAACCTTCTTCTTATTAGTTCTTAACCCCTCCTAAATCAAAGATTATAGAAGGGGAATGCGAACTACATTTGTTCAAAATAAACATCAAATTTATTTTCTAAAAGATTATTTAAATCTTGTAATTGTTTTGATAAAGAACAAGGATAATTATATTCAGTTACAACAAATGGAAACTTAATATTTGGTAATTCAGGGTATGTATGTCTACTTACTTGAAGTTCTTCACTAATAATTAATTTTTCATCTCTTAAAAAATAATCACAACCAAGAGTATTTAATGTATTTTCAACATATTTTTGTAATTCAATATTCATAATAATTCCTTCTTTTAGGTATATAATTATAATATATCTAAACTTAAAAAAAGATAATAAATAATTGTTTATTGTATTTGATTTTTGTTGGCAAAAAATCTATAAGAAATATTTTCACCAGTAATATATGATTGTCCAGAACAATTTATATTTAAATCCTCAACTTCTATATTAGATATAGAAAGATTTGCTTCATCTTTACAATCAATTTGAAGTTTATTAAGTGTTAAAGAAGAGAACTCTAAATAAGAGTGTCCAGCAAGATGTGTTTCTTCAATATTTTCCAAAACTTTATTAGAGTTAAAAATAAGAGAACTTTGATTATAAAGAGATATTTTTTTAATATTTACCTCATGTTTATTTAAAGAGAAAGATAAAACTCCTTCTTTTTCAGAGGTGTTATTTAAATCATCAATAGGTTTTTTACCATTAATAGTAATGACATTATTTTTTAAAGATATAGTTGCATCACAATTTTCAATATTAATACCATTAATGATACAAGAAGAAGAACAAATATGAAGTATATTATTTTCTAAGATAACAATTGATTTATCAGAAAAAAATAATTTATTATCTCTGAATTCAGCTTTGACTTTTCCAGAAATAGATATTTCAAAAATATCCATAATTAACCTTTCAAAAAATTATATATATTACTATTATATATTATTATTTATTATTTATATTAAAAACTAAAAAAAAACTAAAAAATCATACATTTTAACACAAAAAAAAGAGAAGAAATAAAAAAAAGTAAAAAAGGTATTGGTTAAAAAATATACAATAAAATAACTTATTTTGATTAAAATTCTTTATATTAAAATAAAAAATCAAAAGAAGAAAAATGAAAGAATTCTTAGAAACATATGAAAAAAATAAAGAAAATATAGAATATTTCCTACAAGAAAGTTTAAAAAATTTAGGTAATTTAAAAAATTATGAAAAAGATAAATTTAAAAAATTATTTAAATTATTTCCTTCATTGGAATTAATATACATAATAGATAGAAATACAAATTGTCAAAAATCAAATAATATATATAGAAAAAAAGAAGAAGAAAAAGGAAAAGGGAAAAATAGATCACATTTAATTTCAAAATTACATTTCAAAGAAACAAATATTGCATTTTCAAATCCATATATAAGTAGTGCAACAAGAAATAATATAATTACAGTAACATTAAAAATAGAAGAAGAAATATATTTCTTAGATTTAAAAATAGATATTTTATTGGAAAAATTAAACTTATTAGAGAGAAATAAAAATTTTCATAGTTTAACAAAGAGTTTTTATTTAATAGTTGGAGGTATATTAATGTTATTATCTTTAATAACTATATTATTTTCATTATATGATTTTGTATCATATTTAATAAAAGAACATGTGTTATCATTAGAAATGGTATTTAAACCTATAATATCAATTACTTTGGGAATAGCAATATTTGATTTAGCAAAAACAATATTAGAACAAGAAGTGTTTTTTAAATATGATTTAAAAAACACTTTAGTAGAAACAAATATGCTAACAAAATTCTTAATAACAATAATAATAGCATTATCAATAGAAGCATTAATAGTAGTATTTAAAATAGCAATAAATAATTATGATAAGATGATACATGCATTCTATTTAATAGTAGGGATTGCAGTGATTTTAATATCTTTAACAGTATTTATTAGATTTACTTCAAAAGATAGTAAAAAAGTAAAAGATTAAAAGAACAAAAAAATTCACAACTTTTAATAATCTAACATATAAACCATTAAATAATCTAAATCAAAGTGTTCTCTACCTTTTCTACTTTCCCAAAATTCTTTTTTAATTTTTTTTCTTGTTTTAAATTTTCTAATTGGAGGTTGTTTTGTTTTCATTAAATATAAATCATAGAGGTATTTTAAACCTTCTTCATCATGAAAACTTTCCTCAAGAGGTGTATTAAATATTTGTTCTAAGATTTTTCTCATTTCAGGTTGAGAGATTATCCTATGTTTTACTCCATTTTCTAATAAAATCATTTTAAATACCTTCCTAATTACTTAATATTATCACAAGATGTATTCATATCTCTAATATCATATGATTTGTTATCATTTGGAATATAGAAACATTTAGAAAAACCTTTTTCTTTATTCCATAATTTTTTATAAAACCCTTTTGGTACAGCAAGTTGACTTCTACCAATTCGTTTAGGTGAATTAGGATATTCAACTTTTAAGAAAATCTCTAAATCACCTAATTTAGAAGTAATTTGTCTTTCATATTTTTCAATTTTTAAATAAGATTTTCTATTAGTGTTAGGATATTGAGGATATATTTGGCTCATAATATAAGTCATTTTTTGAGACTTTAAAGACCAATCCCAAGAACTATCACTTACAATACCATGACCTCTATCAAAACCAGTTTTTGTATAATCACTATATTTTGTTCTAAATTTTTTAGGAAGATTTAAATCATCATAAAATCTAGGTCTTTTTTTAATATTTTTACTATTAATATTTTCTTTATATAACTTGGTGTATGCATATATAGAACTTTTTAAATCATAATCATAACAAGTAGTAAAATAATTTTCATTTGTTAAAATTTTATCACAATTTAAATCATTGATAGATTTTTTAACAATAAAATCAGTAGCAGAATTTATTTGATTATAAGAGTAATTATTTGCAGCAAATAAAGAATTTGAAATAAGTAAAGTAAAAAATAATTTTTTAAGCATAAAAGACCTTCTTTTATTTTATTATATCTAAGAAAGTCTTAAATGAAGTTTAATGATTTAGTTTTAAACTAACTCTTGAATACTTTTTTCAAGTTCTTGTATGTATTCATTAACAATAGTATTAACTTCAAGTTCAGTTAATAAAGAGTGATCCCAATCAATATAAATTTGTTGTTCTTTAGAAATTTTAAAATCAATACAATGGTTAATAATACAATGTTGTGAAGAAATTTGTTGTACATTAGTAATCATAAAAATGTCCTTTTGTTATAAATTTGTATAAGAAAAATGTTCTTATATAAAAAGTATAATAAAAAAATCTTAAAAAAACCTAAAATAATGTTTAAAAACTAAACAAAATATTATTTTATTTTTAATAATAGTACTTTATTTAAAAAAGAGTTAATTAAATAACTCATCTTTATTATCATAATTCCAAATATCAAAAAGAGTATTATCATTTAAGTCATCAATGGAATATCCAGTAGTATTGTGTTTTTTTAGTGTGATACCATTTTTATGTCTAATTGAATGAATAGTCTCATTACCTAAACAGAAAATAGCAAAACCAGAATAAGAATTTTCTGGTGTTGGAATAGTTTGGTTAATATTTTTAAAAGACCAAAGAGCAATTTCATCTTCATCAATAACATCAAAAGTAGGTTCTTCAATACCATCAAAATCAATTTCAACAGCCATATGTTCTTGGAAATCAATATTTTCTGAATCAAGGAAGTCAATTAAGGTTTCTTTATTTAACCAAACTAAATAATCAGGTATATCAAAGTTAATACAAGTATCTTCATCTAAACAAAAGATTTTTTTTTCAATCATGTTTTTCATTTATTATTCCTTCTTTTAATATATATAATTATATATTAGATTAACTTAAAAAGAGGTTAATAAACTAAAAGAGAACAAAAAAAAAGGTGGAAAAAACCACCTTTTTAGTAAATAATAAAAAAACTATTTTTGAAGTTTTGGATCATTTTTTCCAGAAGTTTTTCCATATTTCCAATGATTTGTTCTATCTGTTTTTTTAGCACCTGCATGTGAAGATTTACCATTTAAATTAGGAGTTTTTCCCATTTTATTATCCTTTATATTGTTTACAAAAATTAGATAGTATGTAACTATCACCAATAATTTAAAAACCTATGTTTTTATTTACAAAAAAAATTATATAAAAAAAAGTCTTTAATTTAACTTAAAAACATGTTAATAATTGTTTTTTTTTCATTTTAAAACAAAGAAATTATTAATAAAGATAATCAATGTCTTTATCTTCTTCTGTCCATTGTTCTTCAGTAAAAAGATAACCTACTATATTAACAACCTGAAAGCCAGGAATTACATATAATTTATCTTCTTCATCACCTTCAACAACAGTCCAAACATTTTTAATATCTTGGTTTTGAATAAATTCTAATTCCTTTCCAATTGTCTCAAATAATTCAGTTTGATTATTTTCTAAATGATTAGAAATAGTAGTAAATTTATCATCAAAATAAATCACTTTTTTTTGTATTGTATCTATCATAGTACTTCCTTCTTTTGATATATATAATTATAGTATATCAAACCTTGAAAAGAGATAAAAATAAAAGAGTTCTAAAAAATAACTATATTTTGATTTATTTTAATTTTTTAAATAATTTAGTGTTTTGTAAATAATTAGAATTATTTAAATTATTATCTTTCCACCTTTTGTCTAATTCATCATTTAAAAAAACATCTAAATTTTCATCTAAAATAGTAGGTATATTATTAACAACAATATAGTTTAAATCCTCTAAAAAATCATCAACACATTCTTGAAAAAAAGGAATTTCAAAATCAATTCCTTCTTCTTCATTAAAAAAATCAGGAGTAATAACTTTTAAATAATTTTTATTATCTTTTGGTAGTTCTTCAAATATTCTACAAACAGTATCTTCAACTTTATAAAAAAGTTCATTTTTTTCTAAACATCTAATAATATTATCTTTATACATATTTTTTCCTTTTTAAATTTCTTTAATAGAAACAATAGTTGGAATACAATCAAGTATTTCACCATAGTAATTTTTATCAATGTCTAAAAACCATTCACAAATATATTTTTTGTTTGGTTTTAAATTATGTTCACATTTAAAAGAAAACAAATCATCATAACCAACATTATGTATTTCTTCTTTAAAAAAAACTAAATTAGAACAATGTCCTTTTGGAATTACTTCATCAAAAGTATTTGTAATAAAATAATGTCCAAATACATCAGTTGTTAATTCTACTTTACTAAATTTTTTTGTATTATTTGTTTCAATTTGTTTAAACATTATACACTTCCATAAATATTACATATTCTAAAAATCTTTTTTGAGCAGTTTTAATATCAACAACAAAAGTAGGATTAGAAGTATCTTTTCTTTCATATCTTTGAGAATATTTAACACCTTCAATGATAGTTGTTAAAATATATTCATTTTCATTTGTTTCAATTGTAATGTTATTCATAAGAATCCTTCTTTATATATAATTATATAATATCAGAACTTAAAAACCTATTAAAATAATTTTTAAGTATTTTTAATAGTTAAAATATTAAATGCTTCTTCAATACAATTTTTAATATCAATAGGTTTTGTTAAAATTGAAGATATATTTAAATCACTAATAGAATTAAAAAACTCTTGTTTACTAAATGCAGAAATAATCATAAAGGGTACATCATCTCCAAGGTTTCTAATTCTTTTGAGTAAATCAGTTCCATTCATATGAGGCATTCTTTCATCAGAAATAATTAGATTAATACGAGATTTATTTTCAATATAAGAATTATAACCACTTAATCCATTATCAGCAACAAAAATTTCATTAAAGAAATTTTCAAATAATAAGGAAGTACTATTTCTAACCATTGTATCATCTTCAATATAAAGAATACTAAATTTTTTCAAATCTAAAAAGTTCATATTATTTATTCTCCTGTGGTATTTTAATAATAAAAATAGCACCATTTTCTTTATCTTTTGTATAAAGTATACCATTAAATATTTTACTAATAATTTCATAAGCAATATTTAAACCTAAACCAGTACCAATTGATTTATGTTTAGTTGTTGTATATGGTTCAAAGAGACTCTCTTTTATATTTTCATTAATACCTAACCCATTATCTTCAACAATAATATATATATAATCATTTTCAAGATATGCTTTTAAAGAGATTTCACCTTTAAATTCAATAAATTTGTCCATATCATTTTTTTTATTGATTTCAGATATATTTTTATATTTTTCAACAATAGAATCTTTTGCATTATTAATTAAATTAATTAATACTTCTGATAATTGATAAGATTGTCCAAAAACAATTAAATCATCTTGATAATCAAAAGATAATTTAATATTTAAATTTTCTAAAACACTAGAAAGAATATTTTTAGTTCTTTCAACTTCATCACTAATTTTAATATTTTTATAAATACCATCTTCTCTTGATTTTATAAAATCAGAAAACACTTCAATAGTATGAGATAAATAACTTGTTTGAGTAACAATGTCTTGGAGAGTTTTAATTTCTTCATCTACATTCATAATTCCTAATTCTCTTTGAAACTTAATACCAGAAGCAGAAGTTGAAATAAAAGAAAGAGGTTGTCTCCATTGGTGTGCAATATTATTAATCATTTCACCAAGAGAAGCTAATTTATGTTGTTTAAATAACATTTTTTCTTGTTCTCTTAATTGTTTTTCATGTTCAATTTTTAACAATTCATTTTCAATATCAATAAAAGAAAGTAATAATGATGCTTTTTCTTTTATTGTGATTTCTTTTATCTCAATTTTATAATGTGTATAATTAAAATCTTTTTTAGAATTTTTCATTTCTAAAACTACATTATTACATTTTAAATTAATTAAATCAAAATATAAAGAGTGATTTATAGGGTTGATAAAAGATAATAAACTTTGGTCACTATCTCTTGATTTAATAATATTAGGGAAAAATTTAAGTGCTTCATTATTATATTTTTTAATAAAAAGATTTTTTTTATCAATTAAAATATAAGGAATGGGTGATTCTAAAAAGAATAAATTTAATTCTTCTGATTTTTCTTTCAGGTTTTCTTGTTGAATTAAAAGTTCTTTATTTTGAACTTTTAATTCTTCTAAATAATTCTCTAATTTCAAAAAATTATCATTTAAAATTTTATTTTTATTAATGATTTTATCATGAAAAAATAAATTATTAAATGATAATTGTATTTTTTTATCAAATGCAATTTTAGAACAAGGTTTAACAAAATAGTCAATAGCACCAAAATTAAAAACTTGTTCTAAAATTGAATTTGAATATTCTTGTATTAAATAAATAATGGGAATTTTCTTTTTTTCTTTTATTTTAAAACTATTTTGAAATAAATCTTTTTTTGAAACTAACTCATCAGATATGATTAAATCACATTCTTCAACTGTTGGAGATAGTTTAATTTTTTGATTAAAAAAAGATAATATATTTTTTTTCTCAATTATATCTTCAATATGTAAATAAATTTTAATTACCATTTTATTAAAACTCCATTATATGTATAATTATAATTATACAATTATAAAACTTATATAAAACTTAAAATCAATAATAAAATAAATAAATCAAAGATGTGATATAATATGAAAACAAAACAAAAAAGAAAAAAAAATGAAAGATAAAAAAGCAAGTGAGAACACTATTGAATATTGGTTAGAAGTATTTGGAACAAAAAAATATCCAAAACATACAAAAAAAGGTGGAAAATGGTTATTGTTTATTGAAAAAGAAGAAGTAGATAGAAAATGGGAAATAATAAAAGAAGCAATAAGAAATAATTTATTAGGTGAAATGGCAAAAGTATCAACAGCAAAAACTAGAAAAGAAAATAAACATGTTATTTGTGTTTACACATATTCAAGTGAAGATAAAGAAGATATGGAAAAAATAAGGGGAGAATTAAGAAACCTTGGTTTTAAAGAAAAAATACCATATAAAAGAGATATAGAAACCATAAAAGGTATATATGGAACAAAAGAAGAATTTTATACTTGGAACTAAAACAAAAAAAATACCTTCTTTTATCAATGAGTTGTTAATTTTGTAAAAAAAAATATTATTAAAGGGAAAAAATGAAAAAAGCAGAAGAAATAGTGATTAACTATATGAATGAAAATGGATGGGATGAAGAAAGTATGAAAAAATATTCAAAAAATATGTTTGATTATAAAAAAAGAATAAAAGAAATGTATTTAAAAGAGATAGAACATATAAGAAATATGAAACAAAGAGTTTCTTTTTTAAAAAAACCATTTATGTTAAAACTAACGAAGGAAAAATTTAAAGAAAATGAGTTTGAATATAGAACAGAAGAAGAACTTGGAATAAAAGCAATAAATAAAGTTAATTCTTGTTTTAGTCATATTATGTCAAATTAAAAAAAATTATATAAAAAAAAATAATTTAAAGTAAAATTAAGAATATTATGTTATAATTTCTTTAATCTAAAAAAGATTAACCTATCCCATTAAGTTGGGACAAAAGAACTCTTGAAAAAGAGTTCTACTCATTTATGGGGGTGACTAGGTATCGCTTTGAGCATTGTTTTATTTAGGTTCAAGTATTTTTGGGAAGAAATTAAAACTATCCACTAAATTTAAATGCAAACAACACAGATTATAGAGGAGCAGCAATCGCTGCTTAATGGTTCTCTTAAATGAGAACCACTCTGAGGTATGTAGTAGACCTCATTACCCAACCACTTATGTGGAGCTGACAAGAAAAGTCCTTGTTGCAGAGGCAAAAAAATCCTATGGGTCAGGTTAAAATGGTTGCACCTGTAAGCAATTCTATTCTTCTAACATTGTTCAGAAGTTAAATGAAAAATGATTAAATCCAAGAAGATAATTTGGACTTGTTTCCATTATCACTTGGTAATTAAACTTGTATAAAACTTATCTAAAGGTGTTTAAATACTCGGGTTCGATTCCCGACACCTCCACCAAAAAAAATCATATTTCTTAATATTAAAAAACTTAATTTAAAAATAAAAGTGGTGTCATACCAATTAAACAACCTACAATAATACCAATAGTTTCAGCAAACATAAACATTTTAGGACCAATGTCACTTTCTTCGACTTTACCAAAAGTGTTATAAACAAAAGAAGCAATAATAGAACCTAGAAGAACCCCAGCAGCATCACTAATAGTATTACCTAAACCAGCACTTGCCATAGTTGAAAAACCAAAGGTTTGTGAAATAGACTTATCAATAGTATCACCAGCCAAAATCATAACCCCATTATCAACAATTCCAAAAACAACCATCCCAACCATTACAGCCAAAAATTTACCAGAAAACATAACTCTAAATAAGTTAAAATATTTATTTTTACTCAATGAAGAACCTTTTTATTTAAATGTATTATAATATAAAATATTGTAAAAAATGAAGAAAAATGTTATTATATAAAAATTGAAATTAAAAAGGAAAAGAAGAATGAAACATTATGTAATAGGTGATGTTCACGGATGTTTTTTGACTTTAAAGAAATTAATATCAACAATTGGAGAACAAAATAATTTTTTTTGTATAGGAGATTTAATAGATAAAGGACCAAAAAGTAAAGAAGTAATTGATTTATGTTTAAAAAATAATATAAAAAGTATTAGAGGAAATCATGAACATTTATTTATAATTTATATAGAAAAATATTTAAATAATGAAAATATTATTAATAGTAATTGGATAAAAGAATGGGGAGGAAAGAATACATTAGAAAGTTATAGAGAAGATAAAAAACTTTTAAAAGAACATTTGGAATATTTAAAATTATTACCATTATATAGAGAGTTAAAAATAAAAGAAGAAACCTTTTTTCTTTCTCATGGATTTGGATTGCCATATTATCATTTAAAAGAAAATTATGAGAAATCTCATAGACCAATAATGTCAAATAGACCATATAGTAAATATTTTAATATTAATGATAAAGAAAATTTAAAAAAGTTAAAAGACCATAATGTAATAAATATTTTTGGTCATGAAGCATTTAAAGAAGTCTTTTATCATGAAGATTTATATTATGGAATTGATACAGGATGTGTGTATGGAAAAACTTTTGAAACAAAAGGTCATTTAACAGCAATGTGTTTGGAAGATAAAAGTTTTGTTTCAATAGAATGTATAGATGAAGTATCTTATATTTAGAAAAATATTTCTAAATATAAGATTAATTTATAATGATTTTGTTTCCTAGAACAGAAACATTTGAAGAATTAAAAAGTTGTTTTGCCCCATTAGATAGGGTAATAATTGTTTTGCCTTTTTCTTGAGAAATGTTATTTACATAAACTCCTTCTTCAAGAATGATTTCTTCTGATTGAGAAACAATCATTAACCAAATAAAACCTACAACTAAACCAACCATAAAAACCACAAAAGCAATTTCTGGTTTTCCAAAATAATTTAAAATAAAAAGACTAATAATCCAAATTATAATTTTCATTTTTTTTCCTTATTTTGATATATATATAATTATATAGGAAAACCCCTTAAAAAGAGGTTAAATCTTATGTTGGTTTAATTGATTTTTAATATAATTTAATTAAACAAGTATATATTTAATTTTTACTAATTTTAAAACTCTTGAAACCTTTTTTTCTTTATCTTTTGTAATATTTAAAATATTTCCTTCTAAATCAAAAGTTATATTCCACATATTACAATTTCTTAATGGAAAATCATAAGAAATATCTTCATAATCATATCTTACTGGATATTCATATAAATATATTGAAGAACCTTTTTTTTTGAGTATTACTTTTTTTCTTAAGTATTTATTAACAATAGATAACTTAGGATAAATATCTATTTTTAAATTTATTTAATTTATTTACATAATTTTTCTTTGTTTCTTGAATGATTAAATCATAATCTTCTTTATTATTAATTTTTAACCATTTAATAAAATTAATATTTATTAGTTTTTGATAAATGTTATCTTCAAATTCAAGGAATATTTCTTTTTTAAAATCATAAAAATCATAACAATTACAATAAGTTTTATCTAAAAAGATATAATTACCTTGATGTTCAAATATCTTACTATTTCTTCCTAAGTTATAGTTATCAAAAAATTTGTTGTATTTTATTTGCTGGTTTTGTCCAAAGTGTTTTAAAAATATTTTTTTTATGATACCACTATCAAACAAAATACTATTAAAAGGTTTTCCTTCTGTTATTATGAGAAATAATTTATATTCTTTTTCATTTTTAAAAATGATATTATAATCTGTTAAATTTTTTTGAATAGTTATATTTTCAACAATTTTAATTAATTCTTGTGGAAAAATGTAATTTCCATATTTATCTTTTATCATAGTATATTTAATGTTTATATTGTGTGTGCTTGATAATGATGTTTTTTTACCCTTTTTCCTTTCTTTCATTTGTTTATCTATTGTTAATAAATACTCTCCTAAATTTATTTTTGAGAGTATTTGACTCAAAGAATCAAAACCTTTATAACCAGATTTAATTATTTCTATAATCAATAATTTATATATAGGAAGTTTATTAATAGTTACCATATATATTTCCTAAATGTAATTTGTACAATTGTTATTTGAACAATGTACAAATGTTTTACCTGTTTGTAAAATATAATTGTTATTGTGTGTACCACAATCTTTACAAGTAATTTTAAATTCTAAATTATTTAACATATCCTCTTTGAATTTTTTAGTATCTAAAGTATAATGTAATTTAATACTTTCTAATGTTTGATGGTTTTCAACCATATTCTTTAATTGTTTTATACAAAAATCTTTAATATTTTTTTGATTACTAGTTAATGAATTATAAATAATTTTTTTAATAGTTTCTGTATAAGAACCATTTAAGAAACCATTTTTATTGTTAAGATTTACATAAGGTAGTATCTCAGTTTCAATATTCGAAAACAATAATGCTAATGTGATAATATCATCTTCTTTAATATTAGAATTATATTCATAATTTAATAACATATCAGCAATAACAATAGAAGTATCTAATTCATGTGTTTCTACATATTTATTCATAATTTGAAATACTTTTAAATATTTTTCTTTTAATGATTTTCCTTTTGTTTTTAATTTATTTAATGATTCATATCGAGGTAAAGAATTTAATTGTTTTTGAAGATTTATAATAGATTCTTGATGGTTGTCTATTGTAGAAATAGCAGTGTCAGAAAGATTTTGTTCATCAAACATATCTTTTATTTCTTTAATTCTATCTTGATTTTGTTTAATATCAGATAGTATTTTTATTTTTTTATCATTATTAGCTTCAAATTTTTGAAATAATTTATCAATTTTATTTGTATTTAAATTAGCTCTATCAAAGATACTTGAGTTTGGATTTATAACAATATTTAATATTCTATAAAACATATTTAATTCAATCTCTTTATTTTTTTCTATTTTTTTAATATGTGGCCATTTTATTTGCCAATCATAATCAAATAATAAATTATTAAAATCTCTAATAATTGTTTCATATGGTTTATCAGATATTTCTTCAACTATATTTGAAAAGTTTTTTGATAAAGATTTATCATCTTTGATATTCTTGTTATTTGAAATACTAACATTTGTTTTTAAAGTAAAATTAAGATTACCATCTATAAATTCACATTTTTGAATATATTCTTTTTTAAAAGAAGTTAAAATATCTTCAGTATCTAATTTAGTATTTGGAAAGTTTGAATTATTTAATAATTTTAATTTTTGGATTATCATATCACTTTCTTCTTTTGTTAATGTTTCATCTTTATGAAGCCATTTATATAAAATTGATATAGCATAGGAAGAACGTTGTCCATCACCTAAAGAAAAATTAGAAAAAATCAATCCAGAACCATCAGGGTTATTGTGTAATTCAAGTGGTTTAATAGAACATAACACAACTTTTTCTCTTGTATATTCATTAATATCAAAAGGATGTTTTTCACCTGTATCTACATGTGTGATTATACTTCTTAGAATTTTATTAAAAATAACATAAGAATCTTTTTGTAGTAATTCTCTTGGATTAGTTAAATTATCCATACTACTTAAAACAGTCGGAATTGCATAATATGTACTAGTATTTATTTTTGCAATAGTTCTTTTTCTTAATTCATTAGATTTTTCATAATATTCAAATGTACAAGGTATTCCACTTCCTTTTATTATAGACTTACTTTTTTCTTTATTATTGTAATCTGTTGTTGTAATTTTAATATATTCACTATTTTCATCATTAATGTGATATTTTAAATTATTAATTTCATTGATATTATTAAAAAGTTTTTCAACATTTACCACAATAGAAATTAATAAAATTCTTGTTGAGATTTCATATAATCCTTTATTCTGTATTGCTTCAAAATATCTATTATATTGTAATTCAGCTTCATTTTGTTTTTGTTCTTCATTGTTATCAGTAGCATTTTTTAATTCTATAATAGAAGGGATTAATGTTTTTTGTGTGTTTGGATTAGTATGTTTGTAGATAATATCACTTTTATCTTTATTACTTAAAACTTGTTCATATACCCAACCATCAGAACTATGATTTGCAATAGGAATAATATTGTCAATTCTAAATAAAGTATTTAACAATCTTTCAGATTCGCTGAAAGTGTAAATAGCACCATTATTTCTATCTATATCCATATCAATTATGGAAAATTTTTCTTTTGTAATAGTTGAATTTTCAACTTTACCAACATAACTTAATCCATTGTTTGTTTTGTTAGTATCATCCTCTATATACCATTTACCTTCTTTAATAATTAGTATTTCTCTATCTAATAAGCTATTCATATTTTTACCTTCTTTTTAATATATATTAAAATTATATACTAATATATCTTAAAATAAGATTAAAGAGAAAATTAAAAACCAACCCAATGGTGGTTTTTTTTATAAATTTAAAACTTATTTAGTTTGTTTCGGATTAAGTAATTGATAAATATTTTGTAAATCAGAAGAATAAATAATTTTATTTTCTTCAATATTGTTAATATTTTTTGTTAATAGATTGATAATATCTTTTTTAGATAGAATAGGTTTAGTCATAATAAAAAAATATTCAATTAGATTATTAGTATTTTCATCTCTAACAATCCATAAACCTTTTTTTTCAAAATATAAATTACCTTCATTATCTTCATAACAATCAACAGTAATTAATTCCTTTTGTATTTCAACATCTTTTTTAATACTTATAGAAGTATCTATTAAAGATATAATATCTTTGTTTTTTTTAAAAGAAATATTTTTTTGTGATTTGTTTATTTTTCCTTCTTCTAATTGAGATAAATTACCTTCAACATCAATTTTAAAGATTACATTTTTACCAGCACTTTTACTTTGAGTATTAACTTTATGAGATTGTTCATAACATCTAATATCTATACAACCACACTCTTCAAATAATTTAAAGAAATCTTCTTTTGTTAATAAACCTTGATTTGAGTAAGAAAATGAAACATAAGGTGAATTTGATTTATTTACTAATTCTTTAAATTTAGGAATAATAACATTTTTTTTATTTTGTTCTAATTCTGGTGTCCAACCTTTTGTTTCAATGGGTTTTCCAGCTTTACCAAAAATCTTTGGTCTGTCATTTTTAACAATAGTATTCCATAAATGATAAAAAGAAGAATATCTAGTAGCAACTGAAAGATTTTCATTATTTGTTCCATAAGGAGGATCAAAATAAATAAGATCTGATTCAATTTGTGGCAATAATTCATAAATATCACCAACCAAATTGATATGTTCTTTATTTTTAATAGAAAATGTATTTGGATTTTCTAAAACTAAATCATTTTGTGCATTTTTACACCATTTTTTTAAATAACCATTTTGATGTCCAACAACATTACTAACTTTATTGATACCTAAAATTAAAGAAAGTAATAAAACAGATTTAATTTCTCTATCTTTTTTATTATCACCTAAAAAATCTAAATCATCTAATTTAGTTCTAATCATGTCAATTTTTTGTGCATTTTTAGTCATCCATATTTTTGGATTACCATCAGAACCAACAGAAACACCTTCATTCCAATCAGTTGAATAATTAACAGTAAACCATTTATCAGTTTCTTCAAAATATGAAAGGGGTAAATTATTTAACTCTATTATATAAGGATCTATAATAGAATCCTTAATATGATTATTAAGGTAAGCATCATTAATAACTTTTGTAAAGTATTGTTTATCACTACTAATAATATTATATTTGTCTTTAAAATGGTATGCTACTCTACCACTACCACTAAAAGCATCATAGAAAGTATCAATTTTTTTAATTTTATTAGAAATATAATCTTCAATAGAACTTTCTAAAAATCCTAAAAGATCTCTTTTGCTACCCATATATTGAATAGTTTTCATAGAAGTTGTTGTTTTTACCATAAATTCTCACCTAAATATAAATATGTATATATTATAGTAAAAAAAAACTTAAATATTTATTAAATTGTTTATATCTTTTAGATTTATTAAACACCCCTACCTAAAGGAAAGGGATTTCTTGTTTGAAATTGATAAAAATTTGATAAATAAAAAGAAATTAAGAAACTAATTTAATAGCTTCTTTACAAATTTTACAATTATATTGAGCACCTCTCAATATTTTATTGTGTTTAGTAGTAGTAATATTATGTTCTCTACAACTACAAGAATAAGTCCATTTTTTTTGTCTTCTTTTTTCTATATTTAATGTTTCACTTTTTGAGAATAAAGAAGTAGTACTTTTACCTACAATACCAAACCAAGAACATACTTCTTTAAACTCTTGTCCATGAGGTTTTACTTTTTTAAAGTTTGTTTTACTAGTACCAGAAATATATTCAGCAACAACAGCATGAGCATATTCATGAACAAAAACTTCATTGATATATAAATCACCAAATTCTAAAAGTAATTTTGCATTTAAGGAAATAACATGATAAGGAGAAACAAAATTAAAAAATTGACTTTTTCCAAGTGTTTTAGAACTACTTAAATCAAAATTGATTCTAGTGTCAACTCTTGCGTGTTTATGAATTTTTTCTTTTACAATTTGTTCTAATTCACTTTTTCTTGTAAAAATTTTTCTTTTTAATTCTGCAATATCACTCATTGTTATTTTCCTATTTAAATATATATAATTATATAGAAAAATCCTTTAAAAAGAGATAAAAAGAAAAAATTAAACTAAATGTTTTTTTAATTCTTCTTTTAAATTTTCATCATTGTTAAGTACTTCTAAAATATTGTTTAATTGTTTTTGTTTGATTTTATAATCTTGTATTTCATTTTTTAATTCATTTAATAGTTCTTCTTCATTTTGAATATTTTGAGAATATTTTGGTGAAAATACTTCAACAAAAGAATGAAAAGTATCCATTTTTGTAAATACAACTTCTATATGTTCATCTTCAAGTTTTTTAATAAAATTATTAAAATTATTTTTGATATTTTCAATATTGTTTTCACCTTGTGTAAAAATATCATCAAAAGTTAAAGTAGAAATAGATTTATCACCATCAACAATATGAGTAACATTAGCATAATCTTTAAAGTTAGGTAAAATTTCTTTAATTTTTTTAATTGTAATTTTTGTTTCATTATTAAACAATTCTAATTGTGTTTTTGAAAGTTTCATTTTTAACCTTTTTTAAGTGTATTATACATTTAAAAATAAAAAAAAAGGTTGATTAACTATCTTTTTAAGATGTGAAAAATATTCTTTTTAATATATAAAAGTATATCTTCTATAGAACTTTGTTCCAATGAGAGTAATTGAAAATCATTTAAAGAAGTTTTCATTCTCAAAAAATTAATAAAATATCTAACCTTTGGTGGTTCTATTTGTTTTTTTAAAAGATCTTCTTCTGTGATTCTTATTCTTTTTTCATCATTGTCTAAATGAGATACAACATAATATCTATTTATGTTATTTTTAACAATAACACCTGTTATTATACCTCTACCAAGAGAGCCATATTTTCTAAACCAAATAAAATCTCCTCTTTTGTATTTAATGATATTTGATTTGAACATTTTGTCTAGATCCATTAATTTCAATAGAAGTAGGTTCATATTTAAAATAAATAGTAGAATAATTACTATAAGGAAAAATCTCAATAGTTTCTTTTTTAATATTGTTTTGTTTAGAATAATATAATTCTTTTAAATTTTGAGAAGTATATTTCTCAATATTATCAGAAAAATTTTTAATATCTTTAAATTTTAAATTATCAATAGAGAAATAAGGACTAGAAGAAAGAATAGAAACAAAATCTCTTGTAGAAGCAAACCATATTAATTTATTTGCTTCTTCTTGTTTTAAATATAATTTAAAAATATCAAAATATTTTTCAAGTCTAACTTGTGAAACTCTTCTTTTAAGCTCTATTCTATCATGATTATGATGATGTTTTTTATAATGTTGAGGTTCATAATAAGAATCATAATTATTTATATATTTTTTATATGGAGAATTAGAATAGTCTTGTGTGTAATTATAAGAATTATCATAACTATTATATGAATAATAATCTCTTGCAAATAAACTTACTGATAAAATCAATAAAACTAAAAAAAATTTTTGCATAATATTTTCTTCAATATTTGGGATTAGTTACAATGTAATTATACAATAATAACTTTAATGTAATCTTAACAACAAAATGCAGAAAAATTGTGTTTAATGTTTTTAAAAAAGGTCAAAAAAACTTTCAAGAAAAAAAACTATTTTACTCTTGAATACGCATTGTTAATAGATTTAAATATTTCCTCAGCAATATATTTTTCAAGATTAGTAGTGTCAGGATGAAACTCTTTTGCAAGTTTAAAATAAATCTTTTTAATCATTTTTTTTGGTGTGTTAGAATTAATTCCTAAAATAGTTCTTGGGTTAGAAGAAAAATATCTAGGATATTGTTTTTTAATTTCTTCAAAAGATAATTTTTTAGCTTCTTCAATTCTTAAAATTTCATTTGTTTTAAAGTTATTTTTTAATGAGTTTTCTTGATAATAACAAGAAATTAAATCAAAAGATAATTTAAACCAAGATTGTTCATATAAATCACCAAAATACCAAATACCATCAACAAATAAATAAACAGTTTCAGAACATCTATTATATGATTCAATAGTAAATTCATCTTTTGAAGAACAAGAGAAACTCATTTCAGCATCACCAAAAAAAGTAGATTCAAACATATTAGAAGCAGAATATCTTATATCTCCAAGAGATAAAAGTTTTTTTACATCTTCTTCAGTTTTAACAGAGTTTAATAAAGCAGAACCAATTTCTTCAATTTCAGCTCCCCAATGAGAGTAAATAGCAGTAATTTTGTTGTTGTTGTTTTTGTCTAAAAATCCGATATAAGTTCTTGCACCCATGTTGTTTCCTTCTTCTTTTTATATATATAATTATAGTATATATATCCTTAAAAAGAGATAAAATGAAGTAGTTTAAAAAAAAATAAAAATATATTATTTATAATAAAAATAATAATAAAATCAAAAAGGTGAAAACATGTCAAAAAATATTAAAACAGTAGATTTCTATGAAAATATAAATCCTTTATTTCAAAGAGGTGATAATCAAGTTTTTGATAAATTGATTAGATTTATTCAAGAAAATGAAAAAGATAAAAATTTAGATGGAAAATTAGAAATAGAATTGGATAAAATAGAGTTAGAAGGTTTTATATTTTCTCAAACAAAAAGAGATAAAAAAGAAATATTAACACAAGAAGAAAAAATAAAAATCAAAGAAGAAATAATAGAAACATATTTTACAGAAAAAAAAAGATATGAAAGATACTATAAACCTTTTTCAAAAAATATAGAAGAATTTGAAAAAACAGTGGAAGTTTTTATTCAAATACCAGAAGGTGAATTAAATGTTGAGGAAATAACAATTTCATTATTAAAATCATTATCAAAAATGAGAAATACAATAAATGAAGTAGCAAAAGGAAGAGATAGGTTTTCATTTAAAAAAGATAGTATGGAGATTATAAGTAGAACAAAAAAAATCCATCAAACAATGACAAAAAATCAAATAAAATTAAATGAAGAAAATTCTTTGGAAGGTATATTAACAAATATATCAAAAGAGGTTTTAGAAAATTACAATAAAGAAATAGAAGATATATCTTTTATGTCTTTAAGAGAACAAATATCTCATATAGCGGAAGAAATAAAATTAAATGCTGTATCATTTGATAATATTAAAAAAGGAATGTTTGATAATAGTGATAGAACAAAAGAATTAAAAGAAAAAAATGATATAACTAAAATAGTTGAATTACCTTCATTAAGAGGGGTTACAAACCCAGGTAGTGATTTTGAATATAGAATAAATAATCAATTTTCAAACTTATTAATAGAAGGTAAAGAAAAAAAGAAAAATCAACAAAGAGAAATAAAATCAAGAAAAGAAAAAGAAACATTTGTAAGAGAATTAAATGAGAATGAAATATTTAAAAAAGATTTGAGAGAAATTATTTTATCAATTTTAAAAGTAAGTGAAATAAAAACAAATGCTTCAACACAAAATTTATTTTTAAATGAGAATGAAATAAAATATGGAGATTTTTCATTAGATAAAGATTTAGTTAAATCTTTTTTAAATATAACATTATCAACAGAAGAAGATAATTTAAAAGTATTACAAGTGATAGGAAATTTAAATAATATTGAAGGTTCTAATGTATTATCAATAATTAATAATAAACCACAAGAAAACTTAAAAAAATTACATAAAGAATTAAAAAAAGAAGAAAATTCTGAAAAACAAAAAGAAAGAGTAGGACAAGAGATAGAAAGTATAAGAAAAGTACAAGAAGAATTTGTTAACTTTAAAGAAGTTCATGGTGAATATATTACAAGTTTTATTGAAGAAGAATTTGTTAATTTATTAAATTATAGTATATATGTGTATAAAGAAAATGAAAAAATAGAAAAATATGTAAAAGAAGGGAAAAATTTAAAAGAACATTATTCATACAAAAAATCAGAAATATTATTCAAAGATGAAAATGAAATAAATGATTTTGTAGAATTATTATTATTTTTAAAAGAGAATAAAGAAATATTAAGAAGTAAAGCAAAAGGATTATCATATAAAGATATAGAAGTTATAGAAGAAATAATCAGTAATTTTGCAGTAAAATCATTCAAAGAATTAGATAAAGAAATGTTAAAAAGAGTATTAAATAAAAAAGAAGAAATAAAAACTTCTTTAATAAATTATAAAAATAACCAACAAAAAACAGAAAAAGAAATATCAAAAAAAATATTTAAATAAATAAAATAAAAACAAAAGTTTCTTATTCTTAAAAAAAATTAAGAAACTATTGTTATAATTATCTAAAAAAAGGTTATACATGTTTAAATCACAACAAATAGAGACATACAACTTAGAATTAAGTAGAGAAGATATATATAAGTTAGGTGGAGAATGGGATGGTAAGGAAGTTAATAATTCTTTTCATAAATTACCAATGGAAGAAATAGTGAAATTATTAGGTTTTGAAGGAAAGGCAAGTAATATCCTTGGAACAAAAGTAAGAGATAACAAATTAGTTATGAAATTAGAAATTATATTAAATACAATTTCAATAAAAATAGAAAATACCCAAAATATAACTTCAATACCTTGTAGTAATTGTGAAGAATCAGGTGAAGTTGAAAAAGGTTATAGATATTCAGAAGAATGTAAAGAATGTAATGGGACAGGAAAAATTCCATTACAAAAAGAAAAAGAAAAACCACCAAAAACAAAAAATGTAAAAGGTAGATAATAATGAAAAAACAATAGTTTTTTTAATTAAGAAAATTTAAGTAATATTTTGTTAAAATAAAATAAAATGAAATAAATAGGCGGAAGATGTTATTAAAAGTAGATTATGAATTGACTTATTTTACATGTGGGAAAAAAAGAAAAGTAATAAATAATGATACATTTGAAATAAAAGAAATAATAGAAGAAGAAGAATATATAGAATATTTTGATGAATTATTAGAAGATATTTCATTAAATAGAACATATATAAAAAAAAATAATTTTTCTTCTTATATTGGTGAGGCTTCAACAGTATATAATTGGAAAGTTTTAAAAGTAGAAGAAATTGAAGAAAAAGAATATTTCTTAACAATAAATACAAATAAAAAATTCTTTTTTGAACCAGATGAGATAGGAGAATATTTTTTAAAACAATTTCCTTTAATAGATATAGGAAAAATAAAAAATGCATATACAACAAGTGTACCATTTCAGAATAATATAACATATTTATTATCATTTGAAAGTTCACAAAAAATAGAAGAAAATTATAGTGAAGAATTAGTGAAAACAAAAGAACAAATAATAAATTATGTATTTAAAAAATCAAATAAAGAAATAAATGAATTTCAAAAAATAATTTACAAGAATAAAGAAATAGAAGATATATTTCAAGAAGTTATAGAACAAAAAATAGAAGAATTAGATGAATTTAATTTAAAACTTTTACAAGAAAAACAAAAATCAACTTTTCCAATAGGAAGACTAAAACAAACAATAGAAAAAATAACTATAATTATTCCAAATGAGGAAATCAAAAAAAGAATAGTTAAAAAAGGAAAAATAGATATAGAATTTTTATTTGAACAAATGTAGTTCGTATTCCCCCTTCTATAATTTTTGATTTAGGGAAATTAACTATTAAAAATAACTTTAACAAAGAAGTTTTTTTCTTTGTTATTTGATTACATGTTTTTCAAGTAATTGAATTAAGTTTTCAACTTCTCTAATATGATATTTGTCAAAACCATTTTCCAAACCTTCTTTTAATTCAACAACACTTTCAGAAATTTTTGTTTTCCAAGTTCTTCTTTTTTTTGTTTTTGTTCTAATGATTGGTTCTGGTTTGTTAAATCCATAATATTTTTTCCAAAAATTTGCTCTTTCTTGCATTTTTTCTTCTGAAACAGTATTAATCCAATCAAGATTTTTAATTAAACTATTATCTTCAAAAAAATAACCCTCATATGTGATACCATTTTTAGTATATTTTTCATATCCTCTATTATGACTATCAAATTGATTATCAAGAATTTTTCTAAGTTGTGTTAAATCTTCATCGATAATTTCTAAAAAAATATCATTTGAACAAAAAGAAGAACGAGAAGAATGAATTTGGATTGAAATTAAATCTGCCATTTTTAACAACCTTTGATTTCTGGATATTTTTCAATTAATATTTTTTTACCTTCTTCTAATACAAAAGAATAATCTAAACTATCTAATCCTTGTGATTGAGAATTACATAGAACAAAACCACTTCTATTCAATCCATCAGGTTTGTTAAAAGTAATAAAAAAAGTTTCATCTTCACTTTCAAACATAGTGTAAAAATCATTATTTTTTAATAATGGGCTTTCATAAATAGTATTCAAATTAATTCCTTTTTTTGATATATATAATTATAGTGTATATACACTTAAAAAGAGATTAAACAATTTAAAAGACAAAATATAAGTATTAAAAGAAAAAAGAAAAAAGTATAATATATAAGAGAACAAAAAAAAGGAAAAAGGGAAATGAAGAAATTAGAATTTAAAACATTAATAAAAACAAGTCAACAAGAGTTATTTGATTTTCATTTAGATACAAATAATATTAAAATAATAACACCAAAAGATATAAAAGTTGAATTATTAAATGCAGAAACAAAAACACATGAAGGAAAAATAGTAAAATTAAAAACAACTAAAATGGGTATACCTACATACTGGGAAGTCTTGATAGAAAAAATGGAAGAACCGAAAATTTTAGTAGATGTAGCAATAAAATCACCATTTAAATATTGGAAACATGAGCATATTTTTGAAGAAAGTAAAGAAGGAACATATTTAATTGATAGAATTGAATTTAATTTAGGGATACCTTTAATAGGTTGTCTAATAGAGTCATTATTAAAATTAGATATAAAAAAAATGTTTCATTATAGACATAATCAAACAAAAAAATACTTTGAAAAAGATTAAAAACCAAAAAAAAAAGATACAATAATAAAAAAGGTATCTTATGACATTAGAAATAGTTCCAAATAATTTACCTCCAAAAAAAAATAAAAAAAAGATATTTGGAGGATTATCATTTTTAAGTATATTAGTAGTTACTTATTTTATGTTTCTTGATGAAAGTAATCAAATAAGAATGTTTGATAAAGAAAAAACAATAGTGGAAAAAGAAAATGATTTAATAAAAGAAACATTTAAATCACTAAGTATAAAAAAAGAAGAAATAGTAAAAGAAGAAAAAATAGAAATAGTAAAAGAAGAACCAAAAGTTGAAATGGAAATGCTTAAAGAAACAAAAAAATCAAATAAAGAAACAAATGAACAATTAAAAGAAAAAGATATACCTATTTCAGAAGAAAAATTAAAAGTATCAAATAAAACTCAAAAAATAGAAGAGAAAATTGTGAAAGAAATAAAAGAAATAAATGAGTTAAAATTCAAAACCCCAAATAAAAATTTAAAAAATATAGAAGAACAAATAAAACCTATATCAGAAAAACCTGAAAAAGGTGAAAAAATTGTTTGTGCATTATTAAAATATGATTTTTTTAATTGTATATATTATATGAAAAAAAGTAAAGTAAAAGAGGATTCAACTTTTAAAGTAGTTTGGATAAAACACTCAAAACCAAATGAAATTTTTCAAGAAAAAGATCAAGAAATAAAAGCAGGAATCACATTAGTGGGTGACTCAATAAAAGCAACAAATCAAGAAGGGAAATGGAGAGTAAATTATTATCAAAATAATATTTTACAAGCACAAAGAGATGTGGAAATAATAATTAATAAAAAGAGAATAGAAAAATGAAAAAACAAATCCTACTACCATTATTTTTAAGTTTAAATTTATGGTCAAATAATAATATAAAGAGTGAATATTTTAGTTTAGAACAAGTAGAAATAAAAGAAATGATAATAAAGAATAGTCAAATGGATTTAGAGTTTACAAAAAAAGAAGCAAATCCAATATTAAAAAAAAATAAAAAAATAAGTAAAGATAAAAATCTTTATTTTCAAATAGGTTCATTTTCAAAAAAACCAAATGATAAATATATTTCAACAATAAAGAAAAAAGGTTTTAAGACAAAAATAATCAAAGAAAAAAATTATAAATTATTAATAGGACCAATTACAAAGAAAAAAGAAGAATTAAAAAAAGAAATAACAAAAAAATTAGGTATAAAATCAATGTTTATAAAAAGTATATAACAAAAAAAAACCACCTCAAAAGAAGTGGTTAAATATAGATAAATCATTAAAAAATAATCTAATGATTTTTTGAAAATAAAAAAAAGAACCTATTAAAAAGGTTCTTCTTCAGTTTGAGTTTCAACTTGTGGTTGAGTATTAGTAGTTTCAACTTTTTCTTCAACAACAACAAATGGAGTACCATAAATAATTGAAGTAGGAGAGTTTTCTCCTTTTGAATAAGCAGGGTTTGCTTTAACAACTTTAATAAACATACCAGAACCATTTTTAAAGTCAATGTTTCCACTAATCATAGATTTGTTCTCTTTATCAGCAAACATATTAGCTAAGTGCCAAGTTTTACCACTTTCATAAGAAATAACTAATGAATAAGGATAAGATTTACCTTCTGTTTTAACTAATTTAACTTTTGCATTAGGGAAACCAGCTGCTAATTGTAAAGAACCTTGACCTGACCATAAAGCCCCAACTTTTGTAGATTGTCCGAATAATTTTGAATTGATTGCCATTTGTTTTTCCTTCTTTTCTTTAATTTTTTAGAAGAATGTTATCTTCTTTTGATATATATAATTATATCAATATACACCTTAAAAAGAGATTAAAAATCATTTTTTACTAATTAAAAATTTAAATGAATAAAAGTAAAAAACCTCTAAAAAAAATTTTTTTAAATATATTCTTCTATTGTTTCAAATAAACCTTTTGAATTGAAACTAAAAGAAGTTTTATTTTCAAAATTTTCAAAAACTTGGTCAACATTATATTTATATTTTAGTTTGTCAAAAGTATTGGTAAATCTATTAATTACATCTTCTTCAGATTTTTTAAGAACTTTAATAGGGTCTTTTTTACCTTCAAAAATATATTTTTGTCTTTGTTTTTCAACAAAATCACTTAAACCAATATTTACATAAAGACCAAATATAATAAATTGGTCTAAAGATTCATTTTTCATCAAAGAATAAAAAAGTTCTTCATTATTTAATTGATTATAAATTTTTTCTCTATTTAAAGTGTCCTCAATATTATTGAAAGAGTGAATTAAAGTAAAAAAATCCAAATTTGTTTTATCAATAATACAACTTAAAACATCATAACCATTATCACTTTCTAATAAACCAAATCCCCAAGCACCCATGTTGTTTCCTTTTTCTTTTTTAATATATAATTATATCAATATCTATCTTAAAGATAGATAGAACCACTTATGCTGGAATAAGATCAGAAACTTCTATTGAAGTTCCATTAGTATTGGCAAGACAATAAGCTTCAATCATAGGTAAAAGTACAGAATGTGTAAAACCATTTTTTTCAATTAAAGATAATTCACTATCAGATAAAATTACTTCAAAAGTACCACCGATTCCATTATCAGAATAACCACTTGGAACATATTTAGACCATTTAATAGTTAAAGTTTTGTGAGTTCCAGTTACAATAAAACCATATTTTCTATTACCATTAGCCATTAGAGAATAATTTTGGAAGTTTCTTTTAAAAGATAATTTTTTATTTTCTAATACATCAACATTTGAAGTTGTATTTGTTTGTAATTGTAAAACTAAATCAATAAGTTCTGTTTTTTTCATTTTAGTTAAAGTTGATTTTGAAAGTGTCATATTGTTTCCTTCTTCTTTTTATATGTATAATTATAGTATACATATCCTTAAAAAGAGATAAAACAAAGAGTTTTTTAACTATAATATATGAAAAACAAAAGGAAATAAATGTTTAATTTTGGAGAAGAAGTTCAAGATTATAATTATAAAGTATTAAATGAAAGAGAAGTAAGAGCAAGTGCAGGAATTATGTTCTTGTTAGGTGTAATAAGTTTATTTACCATAACACCAAGTCAAAGTGTTATATATGTTGAATTATTTGCAATAACATTTATATTAGAATTTATAGTAAGAATGTTTAATCCAAAATATGCACCTTACATGGTTTTAGGTTCTCTTTTTGTATCTAATCAAAATCCAGAATGGGTAGAAGCAAACCCAAAAAAGTTTGCTTGGTTTTTAGGATTATTATTAGGACTTTTAATGTTGTTGTTTATTACAATAGATTTTATAGGTCCAATTAGAATGTTATTATGTTTAATGTGTTTGTCTTTGTTGTATATTGAAAGTGTATTTGGAGTATGTTTAGGTTGCTTAATGTATAAAAAATTCAATAAAAAATTAAATAATTGTGCAGGTGGAATATGTGAAATTAAACCAAAAAAGAAAAAAGATTGGAGGAAAATTGTTTCATTAACTTTGTTTTTAGTATTTGGTTTTGTGGTGTATGAAGTTTTAAAAAATAAAGAAATGAACAAAGAAAATTTAATGATAAAAAAATTAATAGAAAAGAATGAAATTTCTTTTGAAATAAAAAATAAAGAACAAGTGGAGGAAAAGAAAAATCAACAATTTCTAAATATAGAAAAAACAAATAACAAATTAAAAAATAGTTTTTTAGAAAAACCAAAAGAAATAAAAGAAAATTGTAATCCACCAGAATGGGCAATAAAAATAGGTCATAGAGAGATGTGGATTAAACATAATTGTTCTAATAATTAGAAAAACTATGTAATTAAAATTTTAAAAAATAATTTGGTAAAAGTTATTTAACTTCTACCAAATCAAGAGGTGCTTCAATTATAGTAGTACTAATTCTACCATCTAAAGTCCAAATGGCATTTTCCCATTTATCTTTTTTACCAACAACTTTTTTTAACCAAAATCCTTTAATAGGATAAGTAACTTCATTACCAGAAGAATTTTTCATAACAATATTATCAATTATAACTTCCATACCATTTCTAGTTTTATATGTTTTGTTTTTATTAATCCAAAACTCTTTTGGAATAATAGTGGTTCCCCAATTTTTTTTAGTTTTAGAAAAATCTATTTTTTCATTATATGGAGTTGAATTATAAATTTTTTGATTGTGTTTGTAAATGTCAATTAAAATATCTTTTAACATAAATTTTCCTTTCTTTAAATATAAAAAATAATACCTTATTTTAACTTAAATATACATAATGTAATAAGAAATTATACTAATTTTCCCAAATAAGTAAAACTTCTTTATGCTTATGAATGAAATTAAATATTTCAACAATTTCATTAACAATCTCTTTTCTTTCAAAATCATTTAAATTATTATCATATTGTTCTAAAACATATTTAGTTATTTCATGAAAATATGAAGGTAATAAGTTAATAGAATTAATTTCAAAAGAAATAGATATTTCATCACATTCATTTTCATCTTCAAATGAATGAAAAGTATCAAAACCAACTTTTTCAAATCCTTCAATAATAAATCTGTCAATAAATAATTGTTCCATAATGTTCCTTCTTTTTTTGTATATATAATTATATACTAAACAACCTTAATAATAGATAAAAAGAGTGATTTTTAAATCAATTTTAATATAAGGATTTTGGTCTTATAATGTATAAGATTTAAAATATTTTATATTAATCAATTTTAATATAAAAAATTAATATATATTTATTATAATAAATAGAAAGAACAAAGGTATTTAAGTAATGGAAAATAATAAAACACCTGTGGTTTATGAAAAAAATGTAGTAAAAATAAAAAATGTAGATAAAAATGAATTTTATCCAGATATTTATATAAGACCTAATGAAAAAATAGATTTATCAGAAATAACTAAAAAAATAGAAAAATATAATATAGAAAATAATGATATTATTATTACTTTTGAAGATGGAAAAGTAATAAGATTTGTATCAATGGCATTAGTAGGTTTAGAAGATCCTAACTTATCAATAAAATTAAAAGACCAAGAAATAATATTTAAAGATATTATTCAAGATATAGAACCAATAAGTGAAGTTAGTGAAAATGCTATATTCACAGATAAAAATGTAATTGTAAAAAATAATATTGTTGTAGCAGAAAAAGAAAGTACAGTAGTAGATACAGCAGGAGCAAGAACAGAAGAAGAAGTAATGGTTGAGGAAATGATTAATTTAAAATCTTCTGATCAATCTTCAAAAGGTGAAACAGAAGAAATTCAAATAGAAGAACAAATAGATACAAGAAATTATAATGTACCACCTCCATACTATAAAACAGATATAGTAGAGGATTTTTCTTCAAATGATCTTTCAAAAGCAACAGCACAAACAGAGGGTGTAAAACCAAAATTAGAATTTGAAATTGATTTTATACATGTTTACCAAGACAAAAAAGAAAATAGTGAAGATAATGAATTATCAATTATAGGTGGAGGTGGAACCACTTATGAAAATGCATACCCAGGTGAAGTTCCATTAGCAGAACAAATCAAACAAACAGATAAAGAAACTTTAAAATATGATTATATCTATAAAAGTGATTTTGCAAATGCAAAAATATTAGCAGATCATCCAGATTTATTTACAGAGGAAAAAGTTTCAAGAATTATTGAAATAACTCCAACTCAACCACCAGCATTTGAATTAACACAATTTATAATAACAGGTTTACCAGAAGGTGTATCAGTACTAAATGCTGAAGAATTAGAACCAGGTGTATGGGAAATATTAAAAAGTGATTTATCAAAATTAGAAGAAGGTATAGATCCAAAAGCCCCATTTGATGAAAATTTAGAAGGTTTTTATGATAATATAGATAATGGAACAGTGGAAATAATACTTTCATATCCAAGAGATTTAAAAGAAACATTTGAAATGAATGTATATGGAAAAACAAAATATAATGCAGAATTAGTAACAGAAGAACTAAGAGCAGCAGGTTTCCAAGAACCAGTAGAAACAGAATTGGAATTTGATAAATGGTATGGTGTTACAATAAAAGAAGTAAATCCAGATAATATAAGTTCTTATTTATTTAAACCTTTTGAAGGTGAAGAAGGTTTTTATCAAAATGGTTTTGTTCTTTCTACTAACTTAAATGATAATGAAATATTTGGAACACATGGGGATAATTATATAGAAGGTTCTTTCGCTTCTGATTATATTGAAACACAAGAAGGTGATGATAAAATATTATCAGGTGCAGATGATGACATAATAATAGCTGGTGCAGGTGATGACTTTATAGATGGTGGCACAAATAATACAGAATATGAATATGGAAAAGAATGGGTTTATGGTAGTTCTAATTCTATGATTGGAGATACTATAAGTTTTGAAAAATTTTTAGTTAACAAAATGTTTCCAAATGATGGAGTAGAAGTAAATTTAGACCAAAATTATATTTATGGAGAAGGAACAGATGAAATATTTAATGTAGAGAATGTTATAGGTTCTGCTTATAAAGATAATATAACAGGTAATAATACAAATAATATTATATTAGCAGGTAATTATTCAGATACTATTAGAGGTTTAGAAGGTAATGATGAATTATATGGAGAAGATGGTAATGACACAATAGCAGGTGGTGAAGGGAATGACTTTATCTATGGTGGTAAAGGTTTTGATACAGTATCTTTTTCAGAGGCAATTAATGGTATTATTATTCAATTACAAACAGAAGAAGCAACAGAATTAGGTAAGTTAGAAGGAAAATCTTGGGGTGAGGGTGAAGATTATATTTATGAAATAGAAAATATAATTGGTTCTTCTTTTGATGATTTAATATCAGGAAATAGTGAAAATAATGAAATAGATGGTGGTGAAGGAAATGATACTATAGACTATTCTATGTTAAAAACATCTTCTGTAACAGTGGATTTAGAAAGAGGTTTTGCTACTGGTGATGGTATGGACTTACTGACTAATATAGAAAATATAATTGGTACAACAAATATTCTAGGAGATGATACTTTAATAGGTAATGAAAAAAATAATATTATTCAAGGTTTAAAAGGTGAAGATATTATTAAAGTAAAATCAGGAAATGACATTGCAGAAGGTGGTGAAGGAAATGATACAATTTATGCAGGTGAAGGTGACGATTATTTAGATGGTGGTTTAGATAATGACACTATTGATTTTAGTGAATCAACAAATGAAATAAATGTTTCAATTAGAAATCAAAATCCACAAGATACAAACCAAGGGATAGATACTATTTTAAATTTTGAAAATGTTATAGGTTCTGCATTTAATGATATTATAGAAGGTAATTATGTACAAAATATTATAGACGGTGGAAGTGGTAATGATACAATAGACTACCAATATTATAGAGCAGGTTTAGAAATAAACTTATCAAATGAATCAGTAATTACTAATACTCAATTGTTAGAAGGTAACACGGTATCAAAAGGTAGTTTTTTTGATACAGTTTTAAATATAGAAAATGTTAAAGGTTCTGATTATGATGATTTTATTATTGGAACAAATTTTTCTAATATTATAGAAGGTAATGCAGGAGATGATTATATTAAAACTTTTGGTTCTAATATTATAGACGGTGGAAGTGGTAATGATATATTAGATTATTCAAATGAATCAGTTGCAATTGTAGCTGAAAATATTAATGATGAAGAAGTATATAAAATAACAAAAGAATTACAAGAAGATGAAGTTAAATCAATAGAACATTTTGTAGGAACTGGTTTTAATGATATTTTATTTGTAAATGATAATTCTAATAAAAATTATATTTTTGAAACTAATGATGGTGATGATCAAGTAAAAGGTGGATTAGGTGATGATAAAATATATGTGGGGAATGGTGATGATTATATCTACAACAGTAATGGAAATGATATTATTGAAGGTGGAACAGGTGTAGATACATTAGATTACATAAATAGAGAAGAAAACCTAGAAGTAAATTTATCAACAACAAATGGAACAACAAAAATAGATAATAATGTAAAAGATAGATTTAAAAATATAGAAAATGTAAAAACAGGTATTGGAAATGATATTATTATAGGTAATGAAGGAAATAATGATATTCAAACAAATGAAGGTGATGATACTATCTTTGAAAATTATGGAGTTAATAAAGTAGATGGTGGTTCTGGTTCAGATACATTAGATTATTCATATTTAGAAGATAGTAATATTACAGTAAATATTGCAACTCAAATTAGTCAAACAATATATAATGATGGAATAAATACTATAACTTCTCAAATAAAAAATATAGAAAATGTAATAGCAACTAACTATGATGATATCATAATAGCAAATACTTCTGACAATAAAATTATAGGTAATGAAGGAGATGATACTCTAATAGTAGATTATGGAGATGATTATATAGATTTAGGTTTAAATGGTTTAAATAACTATGGAGATACAATTGATTTTATCAATATAAAAGAAGGTATTTCAATTGATTTAACAAATCAAACAACAATACAAGATACAAATATAGGTAATAAAACTATAATTGGTGTTGAAAATGTAATAGCAACTAACTATGATGATTATATAAAAAATAATACTGAAAATAATATTATAGAAGGTAATGCAGGTATAGATACTATTGACTATTCAAATGGAAATAAAAATACAGAAATAAATATTTCAAAAAATGATTTTCAAAAAGAAAATGGTGAAATTGTTTTAAGTGAAACAGCAAAAAATAGTGGTGAAAGTGATGAAATAAAAAATATAGAAAATGTTATAGGTTCTAATGGAGATGATTTAATAATAACTTCAAAAGAAGATAATGTTATAGAAGCAAAAAAAGGTGATGACTTTATTTATAGTTCTAAAGGTAATGATATTATAGATGGTAGTGAAGGTAATGATACAGTTTCATATAAACTTAATGAAGAATCAATTGAAGTAAGAGATTATAGTGCTACAAATACAATTGTTGAAAAAAATATATTATTAGAAGATATTTTAACAAATGTTGAAAATATTGAAGGTTCAAATTTTAATGATATAATTACAGCTTCTGAAGACATAGTAGAAAATAATGTGATATCTGGTTTGAATGGTAATGACTTTTTATCTGGTGGTGCAGGTGATGATATTATCTATGGAGGAGAAGGAAATGATGAAATCTATGGTGGAGAAGGTTCTGATATAATAGAAGGTAATATTGGAGATGATTATATTGTTGATAATTCAATAGACAATATTATAGACGGTGGAACAGGTGTAGATACATTAGATTACTCAGAAAATGACTATGGAATAGGTTTAGAACAAGAATCTATTGGTAATCAAAGTATAGTATATGAATTAATATTAGACCCACTAAATCCTATAATAGAAAAAGATAAAATTTTAAATATAGAAAACATTGTAGGAACTAACTATGATGATTATATCAAAATGAATGAAAGTGATAATACAATATTAGCTGGTGCAGGTGATGATGTTATATTTGAAGGTTATGGGAATAATGTTGTTGATGGTGGAGAAGGTAGTGATACATTAGATTATTCTTTATTAGAAAATAATATTACCATTGATTTATCTAAAACAATTTCTCAAATAGTTTATGATGATACAGTAAATATGATTAATTCAGCAATATCAAATGTTGAAAATGTTATAGGTACTGATTACAATGATGTTGTAGATGGTAATTTAAGTAATAATAATATTAAATTAGGAAAAGGTGAAGATACTTTAATAGTTAATTATGGTGACGATTATATAGATTTAAGTACAGGTGTAGATTTATTAAATTTTGAAAATATAACAGAAAAAATAAAAGTTGATTTAAGTAATCAAACAACAGCACAAGATACAAATATAGGTAATAAAACTATAATTGGTGTTGAAAATATTATAGGAACAAACTATGATGACTATATAGTATTAAACAATAATGATAATAATAATATAGAAGGTGGAGTTGGAGTTGATACAATAGATTATTCTGCTTCAACAGTAGGTACAGAAGTTAATATTTCAAAGAATGATTTTTTAAATGAAGATATTACTATTAGTAGTGAAACTAGCAAGAATATTATAAAAACAGATATTATAAAAAATATAGAAAATGTTATAGGTACTGATTTTGATGATACAATAATAACTTCAAAAGAAGATAATAATATCAAAACAGGTACTGGTGATGATATCATTTATAGCTCAAAAGGTAATGATATTATAGACGGTGGTGAAGGTAATGATACATTATCTTATGAATTAAATTCATCAAATATAGAAATAAAAGATTATAAAAATGGCGAAGTTTTTTTAGTAAATAAAAAAGATGGTTTATTTGATCAAATGTTAAATGTGGAAAATATTGTTGGTTCTAACTTCAATGATATTATTACAGCTTCTGATGTAGAAAATGAAAATAATATTATAAAAGGTGGAGAAGGAAACGATATTATATCAGGTGGTGCTGGTAATGATAAACTTTATGGTGAGATAGGTGATGATGAAATCTATGGTGGATTAGGTGATGATGAAATCTATGGTGGATTAGGTGACGATTACATTGAAGATAATGAAGGAAATAATATAATAGATGGTGGAGAAGGTAGTGATACATTAGATTATTCAAAGAATGATTTAGGTATAGATTTAATTCAAAATACAATAGGTTATTCAAGTGAAGTTTATGAAATATTAGATATTCAAAATAATGTATTTAATGTAATTAAAAAAGATGAAATTATAAATATAGAAAATATTATAGGTACTGATTATACTGATAAAATATTCATGAATGAAGGTGATAATACAATAAAATCAGGAGCTGGTGATGATATTATCTTTGAAGGTTATGGGAATAATGTTGTTGATGGTGGAGAAGGTAGTGATACATTAGATTATTCTTTATTAGAAAATAATATTACCATTGATTTATCTAAAACAATTTCACAAGTAGTTTATGATGATACAGTAAACATAATTAATTCAAAAATATCAAATGTTGAAAATATTATTGCAACTGATTACAATGATATTGTTTATGGTAATTTAAGTGCAAATGGTATTTACACAGGTTTAGGACAAGATACTTTCTATGTTAATTATGGAGATGATTATATTAATCTAGGTAATGATATAGACTTATTAAATTTTGAAAATATAATAGAAGGAATAAGAGTTGATTTAGATAATCAAACAACAGCACAAGATACAAATATAGGTAATAAAACTATAATTGGTGTTGAAAATGTAATAGCAACTAATCTTGAAGATTATATTGTAGTAAATAATAATGATAATAATAGTATAGACGGAAGTATGGGAGTAGATACTATTGATTACTCTTCATCAAATACAGGTGTAAATTTAAATATATCAACTCAAGATTTTGAAAATGATGAATTAACAATTTCAGCAGAAGTAGGACAAACAACAAATAAAGTAGATAGTGTTAAAAACATAGAGGACGTTGTAAGTACTAGTTTTGATGATATGATAGTAACTTCAAAAGAAGATAATAATATCAAAACAGGGAGTGGTGATGATATTATTTATAGCTCAAAAGGTAATGATATTATAGATGGTGGAGATAATATTGATAAAGTTTCATATGAATTAAATAATAATGCTATTGTTGTTGAAGAATATGATAGTAGTAATACAACTGTAGATAAAAATGGAGTTTTATTTGATGAATTATATAATATAGAAAATATTAAAGGTTCTATATTTAATGATATTATTACAGGTTCATCTACTATTGAAGAAATAAATGTAATAGAAGGTTATAAAGGTGATGATTACTTAAATGGTGGATTAGGTGATGATAAATTATATGGTGGATTAGGTAATGACCATTTAGAAGATATTTTAGGGAAAAATTATTTAAATGGTGGTGAAGGAATAGATACTATTGATTACTCAAAAAGTACACAAGCAATAGATATAAGAATGAATCCACAAGAAGAAACTTCATTAGTAAGTTTAATAGAAACAGATGGTTCTTTAACAACAAAAGATACAATAAAAGACATAGAAAATGTAATTGCAACAAATTTCAATGATAAAATATATTTAAATGAAGCAGATAATAAAGTAGAAGCAGGAGCTGGTGATGATATCATTTTAGAAGGTTATGGAAATAATATTGTAGATGGTGGTGAAGGAATAGATACTATCGATTACTCTTCATTGACTGATTTTATTAACGTTGATTTATCAAAAACAATAACACAAACAGTATTTGACGATAGTGTAAATTCAATTTCAACAAAATATTTAAATGTAGAGAATGTTATAGGAACAATATATGATGATAATATAGTAGGTAATGATGAAAATAATGTTTTATATGGTGGATTAGGAAACGATATTATTAATGGTAAAATGGGAGATAATGAAATATATGGAGAAGAAGGTTCTGATACTATTATAGCAGGAGATGGTTATAACTATGTAGAAGATAATTATGGAAACAATGTGATTACATTAGGTCATGGAGGAAATGAAGTAAGAGTATCAAATGGAGATAATATCATTAGTACAGGAGATGGAATTGATAATATTTATTTAGTAAATAATATTAATGTTGTTTCAACAGGTGGAGGAAATGATACTATTGTAGGTGGTTCTGGTTTTGATACTATTGAAGATGGTACAGGGGACGACTTTATTGAAGGTAATGCTGGAAATGATATGTTTATAATTTCAGATGGTACAGATATATTAGACGGTGGAATTGGTAATGATACTATTGACTTCTCAAATTATTCTACAGATTTATTAATAAATATAAATGATGAAAATGCTCAATTAGTGGGTACACCAGGAACAAAAGTATTTAAAAATATAGAAAATGTTATAGGTGGAAATAAAAATGATGTTATCCAAGGTAATTACTTAGCAAATAAAATAGATGGTGGCTCTGGTTCTGATACTATTGATTATTCATTTATAGATAGTGAAGGTTTTGGTGTTGTAATTAATATTTCAAATAATAATTATATATTACAAGATACAGGAGATGAGTATCTTGCACTAAGTGGTTATAAAGAAGAAGTAAGAGATGAATTAGAATCAATAGAAAATGTTATAACAACACAATATAGTGATTTGATTATTGGAAATAATTCAAATAATACTATTTTAACAAGAGAGGGTGGAGATACAATTGTAGCTTCAATAGGTGATGATATTATAGACGGTGGAGATGGAATTGACCATTTAGATTATACATTATCAAATGATAGTATTTTTATTGATAACTATGATTCACAAAATGTTGAAAATATTATTGCAAATGGACAATTTACAGATAAAGTTTCAAATATTGAAAATTTAACAGCAACAATAAATAATGATACAATAAAAATACTATCAAGTGATTTAACAAATAATGAAATTATAACATTAAGTGGAAATGATATAGTACAATCAGGTGGTGGAAATGATACTATTGATTTAGGTGAAGGAAATGATACTTACATAATTTCAGAAGGTCAAAATTATATAGACGGTGGAATTGGTAATGATACTATTGATTATTCAACAACAAATCTTAATATGAAAATTGATTTAGTTGATGACGGTGGTGAAAATATAATTAAATTAAATGATTTAGATAAAGATACTATTAAAAACTTTAAAAACATTTTAGCTGGAAGTGGAGATGATATTATTTCAGGTAATAACCAAGATAATACTATAATAGCTGGTGCAGGTGATGATGTTGTTGGTGCAGAATATGGTACAAATAATATTGTAGACGGTGGAATTGGTAATGATACATACCAATTTAGAACAATAACAGAAGAAACAACATTAGATTTATTGGAAACAACACAACAAAAAATAATTAATAATGTTAATCCTACATTTTTAACTATTACAAATATAGAAAATATTAATGGTTCTGACCAAAATGATATTTACAAAGGAAATAATGAAGATAATATAATATATGGATATAATGGTGATGATCATATTGAAGGTAGAGAAGGTACAGATACATTAGATGGTGGTGAAGGAAATGACTTTTTATCAGGTGGTTCTGGTAATGATACTATTGTAGGTGATTTAGGTAATGATATTCTAAAAGGTGGAAGTGGTGATGATATATTAGATGGAGGAACAGGTGTAGATACAGCAGATTATTCAGATGCAACAGAAGATTTAAATATAGATTTATCAATTCAAGGACCTGTGTTTATATCAACAACAGAAGGTACAGATACTTTTATTTCTATTGAAGGAGCAAAAGGTGGATATGGAGATGATACTATTCAAGGAACAACTTCAACAAACTTCTTATATGGTAATGAAGGTGATGATATATTATTAGGTTATGGTGGTGATGATTTAATAGAAGGAGGTAGTGGTACAGACTTTGTTTCATTCTCTTTTGCAACAGAAAATTTATTAATAGATTTATCAAATTATGACTGGCAAAATACAGGTGGTGGTACAGTTAAATTAGTTGATATAGAGAATGCCGAAGGTGGAAGTGGAGATGATATTATATATGGAAATAACTTTGAAAATGAAATATTAGGTGGAAGTGGAGATGATATTATATATGGTTCTGACGGAGATGATATTTTAAATGGTGAAGCAGGAGTAAATACCTTAAATTATTCTAATAATGAATTTGCAGGTATTCAATTAGATAGAAATTTAGCAATCCAAGTCCAAGAAGACGGTTATTCTAATAAAGATACAATTTCAAATTTTGATATAGTAATAGGTTCTGATTTTAGTGATGAATATATAGGTTCTGATAATTTTGTAGATACATTTTATGGTGGAAAAGGTAATGATATTATTACAGTATCTTCTGGATTAGGAGGTGTTGAGGATGTTTTAGAAGGTGAAGCAGGAGATGATGTATTTAAAATTGTTTCAAATATTGAAAACTCAACAAAAATGATTGGTGGAAGTGAAGAAGAAATAAATGGAGATACAGTTGATTTATCAACATTAACGGAAGGTGTATCTATTGAATTAACAACAAATAATTCTAATGTAGTAGAAACAAATACAGGGAATATTTTAGGGGTTCTAAATGATATTGAAAATATTATAGGAACAAGTGGAGAAGATGATTTAAAAGGAAATGATGAAAAAAATATTTTAAATGGTGCAGACGGTGATGACATATTAAGATTATCAAAAGGTGGAGATGATATTTATGGTGGTAATGGTTTTGATGAATTAAATATGGAAACTATTACAAATGCTGTAAATGTTAATTTACTTACTAATAAAATAGAAGATGGAGAAGGTGTTAATAATGGAGATATAGGAGATACTCCTTCAAAAGTTTATGAAATAGAAAAAATATTTGGTACATTATATGATGATGTATATCAATTAAATTCAAAAGTAAATGAATTAGATGGAAATGGTGGAATAAATACTTTAACATATGAAAATTATACTTATGCTATTACAGTTGATTTAAATAATACTGGTTATCAAACAGTTGGTATAGTAGCAAATGGTGATATAGATGAAGATAAAATTAGTAACATAAGTAATTTAATAGGTTCTAATCAAGCTGATAATTTCATAGGAAATAATAATGATAATATAATAAATGGTGGTTTAGGTAATGATAAAATATCAGGTGGTGCTGGAAATGATACATTAAATGGACAAAGTGGAAATGATACTATTTATTATGATTTAGGTTCTGATAATATAAATGGTGGTGAAGGAATAGATACAGTTGATTTCTCTAATTATACAGATATATTTGGAGCTAGTTTTGATTTAAAATCTAATATAATAGAATTAAATGGTGAAATGGATATTATTTTAGAAACAGAAAATATTGTAGGTACACAAAATAATGATAATATTGTTGCAAACAGTTTAAATAATATAATAGATGGTGGATTAGGGATAGATACAATAGACTATTCAAGTGCTACAAATGGTATAAAATTAGACTTATCAAATACAAATGCTCAAGATACAAAAGAAGGTACAGATACAATAAGTAATATAGAAAATATTAAAGGTTCTAATTATGGAGATACATTTACAGGTGATAATGAATTAAATATTATTGAAGCAGGTCAAGGTGATGATATCATTTATGGTTCTGATAATACAGATATCATAAATGGTGAAGGTGGAAATGATACTTTTATATTAGGACAAAATTCAGGTATTAATATAATAGATGGTGGAAGTGATGGTTCTTTAGTAAATGGAGTAATAGGAGATACAATAGACTATTCAAGTGCTACAAATGGTATAAATCTAATTTTAGATACTAGTAATTTATCAGATGTAATAATAAATGGTTCTATTACTGACCAAATCAAAAATATAGAAAATGTAATAGGTACAGATTATTCAGATAACATCCAAACAGATAATTCTATAAACTATATAACAAGTGGATTAGGAGATGATATTATTTATGGTTCTATTGGTAGTGATGAATTAAATGGTGGTCAAGGTAGTGATACAATAGATTATTCAAATAATTTAACAAATGGAGTAAATGTTTCTTTAATATTAGGTACTTCAACAAGTGTTGAAAGTAATAATGATAAATTAGTTTCAATAGAAAATGTAATAGGTACAGATACAAATGATATTATAGAAGGTAATAGTTCTAATAATAAAATAGATGGAAAAGCAGGAATAAATACTTTAACATTTGAAAATTATTCATATGGAGTGAATGTTGACTTAAATAATAGTGGAGAACAAAGTGTATATATTAATGGTAGTATAGATGATAAATATACAATATTAAATATGAATAATTTAATAGGTTCTGATTATACAGATATGATAAAAGCAAAAGATGGAGTTTCAAATAATATTGAATTAGGAATAGGTAATGATACATTTATAGGAACTTCAACAGACGAAAACAATATTATAGATGGTGGTCAAGGAATAGATACATTAGATTATTCTTTATTTACACAAGATATAACAGGAACATTAAATGGGGCAACATTAGAAACATTCTTAATAAGTGGTTTAACAATGCAAGATGACCAAGTTAAAAATTTTGAAAATATTAACTTAGGTTCTGGTAATGATAATGTATCAACAACTGACGGAGTAAATATAGTTTATGCTGGTGCAGGGAATGATATTATTTCAACTGGTACAGGTAATGATTTCTTATATGGAGAAGAAGGAGATGATATCCTAAGTGGTGGATTAGGAGATGACTTTATAGACGGTGGTCAAGGAATAGATGAAATAGATTATTCAAGTGAAGCAGAAAAATTAACATTAGATATGACACAAAAAGATGGAAATGGTTGGAGTGAAGCAAAATTAATAACTCAAACAGATTATATTCAAAATATAGAAAATGTTACAGGTTCTATGGTTGCAGATAATATTACAATGGATGAACAAAACAATTACTTAAATGGTTATTTAGGAAATGATGAATTAGATGGTGGATTAGGTGATGATATCATTTTAGGTGAATCAGGAGACGATACTGTTTATGTTTCTTCTATATTAGATGGAAATGACATAATAGACGGTGGTGCAAAAGAAGTTTTAGGAAATACATTATCATTCCAAAATATTACAAATTCAGGTATAAACATAGATTTATCTTCAAGTTTAGACGCACAAGGATACATAACAGTTGTTATGACAGATGGAATAGATACAGAAATAGATAAAATTAAGAATTTCCAAAATATTGTAGGAACTCAAAATAATGATAATATTATAGGTGATTCTTCAAATAATACTATTTATGGTATGAATGGTGATGATATTTTAAATGGTGGTCTAGGTAATGATATTATTAATGGTGGAGATGGAAATGATACAGTTTCATATGCAAATACAACAGTTCAAAATATTGTAGATTTAGTATTAGAAACAGGACAAGTTGGTGGTACAGAAATAGATCAATTGATTTCAATAGAAAATGTAACAACCGGTTCTGCAAATGATATTATATATACAATAGATAATCAAAAAGAAAATATTTTTGATGGTGGAAGTGGATCAGGTGATACTATATCTTATGAAAAATATGGACAAGGAATAATTTTAGATTTAAGTAATACATTATCTCAAAATATAGCATTGAATGATTTTGATACAATAAAAAATATAGAATATATTATAGGTTCTAATTTTGATGATATTATAAGTGGTTCTAATGTTTACAATGAAATAAAAACAGGTGATGGAAATGATATTGTTTTAAATGCAGGTGCAGGAAATGACCTTATTGAAACAGGTCTGGGAAATGATGAAGTTACAACTTCTGATGGACAAGATAATATATTCTTAGGTGATGGAAATGATACTATTTTTATTAGTAGTATTGCAGAAGGTGGAGACAATATAGACGGTGGAAATGATATAGATACATTAGATTTATCTTCATATAATAATTCAATAGACACAGCAAGTGTTTCATTAAATGGTTCTTTTGTAAGTGTAGCAACAATTAATTCTACAAGTGTAAATATAAAAAATATAGAAAATGTAGTTGGTTCTGAAGGAAATGATAATATAGTTGGAGATGACGGAGTAAATAAACTTTATGGAAATAAAGGTGAAGACACAATTTCAGGTGGACAAGGAAATGATTACATTGAAGGAAATGAAGGAAATGATAACTTAAAAGGTGAAGTAGGGAATGATACTATTTTAGGTGGATTAGGTGATGATATATTAGACGGTGGACAAGGTACAGATACATTATATGGAAATGAAGGAAATGACTATTTTTATTATTCTTTAGGTGATGATATCATTAATGGTGGTTTAGATGAAGATACTATTGACTTTCAAATGTCAGTTTTAGGGATTAATCTTGATTTAAATACAGCAGAGGGTGTATCACAGGAAATTAATACAGGAAATTATATTACATTGAGTGGTGTAGAAAATGTAATAGGTTCTAATTTAGAAGATACTTTTATTAGTAATGTTAATATTTCTAATACAATTGATGGTTCAGATGGGGATGATACAATTTCATATATTTCATTAGAGATAAATGATGCAACAAAAGATTATTTATATTCAACTTCAATAAATGATATTAAAATATTTAAAGACGGTATAGAAGGAATAGCAAAAGATTCTTTAACAAGTATTGAAAATATTATTGCAACAAATGGTAATGATAATATAAATTTTTTAACTTCAACTGATGCAATAAAAGTGTATGGAGAAGGTGGAGATGACTTTATAACAGGTGGAAAATTAAATGATACATTATTTGGTGGAGAAGGTGATGATAGAATTGAAGGTGGAGAAGGTGATGATATCATTAATGGTGGTTTAGATGAAGATACAGTTACATATGAAAATTCAACAACAAGTGTTGAAGTAAATTTAATTTCAAATAGTGCAGTAGGTGTAAATAGTGGTACTGACACACTAATAGATATAGAAAATGCAATAGGTTCTAATCAATCAGATACATTTATAGGGAATAATCAAGATAATAAATTTGATGGTGGTCTAGGAGTTGATACTATTGACTATTCTACAATTGTTTTTGGAACAGGTGGTATTAATGCAAATTTAATAACAGGTATCATAACTGATTTAATTTTAGGTGAAAACACAATAAAGATAGATACAGTTTCTTCTATTGAAAATATTATAGCAACAGCTAAAATAGATGAAATTATAACAAATGGTGAAAATAATAGTATTGAAACAGGAAAAGGTAATGACTTAATTGTTGCATCATATGGAACAGATGTATATGACGGAGGAGACCATACAGATACTATTGATTTCTCAAATATAATAGATAGAGCAATAAACTTAACATTAAATTTAGATACATTAATAAATGTTGAATATAAAGATACTACTAATTATCAAACTTTTAATGACGGGACAATATCAACTTCAATAACAAAAATAGAAAACATAGTTGGAACAGATTTCAATGATACAATTATAGGAGATGCAAAAAATAATATTCTAAATGGTGGCGCAGGAAATGATACATTAAATGGAGCAGAAGGTAATGATATATTAAATGGTGGCGCAGGAAATGATACATTATTTGGTGGAACTGGAACAGATTCATTAAATGGAGATACAGGTGCTGATATATTTATCTACTCAAAAGGTGATGATATATACAATGGTGGTGATGATATAGATACTATTGATTTCTCAACAGCAACAACAGGAATAAGATTAGATTTTGCAACACCAGAAGGGGTAGAACAAACAATAATTTCTTCAACAAATGAAAAAGTAACTTTAACTAGTATTGAAAGTGTAATAGGTTCTAATTATGATGATGTATTTGTTAGTAATATTAATGTTTCTAATACAATAGACGGTAATAATGGAAATGATTCAATATCTTATGAAGCATTAGAAATAAATGGTGATCCTAATGCTAATCATTTGGAAGCAACTTCTATGTTAGACATTAGAATTTATCAAAATGGTATAGAAAGTCCAAAAGATTCATTAATTAGTATAGAAACTTTAAAAGCTACAAATGGTAATGATATAATGGATTTTTCTGCTATTACATATGATTTATTCTTATATGGATTAGAAGGAATAGATAATATTACAGGTGGTCAAGAAAATGATGAGATTTATGGTGGAGAAGGTGATGATATATTAGACGGAAATGCAGGTTCTGATATAATAGATGGAGGTCTAGGTAATGATTTTGTTTCTTATGAAAGTTCTATTTCAGGTACAAAAGTAAACTTAGTGTTTGGAACAGGTATAGTAGAAGGGGATATAGATCAATTAAATAGTATAGAAAATGTAATAGGTTCTAACTCTGGTGATGAGTTTATAGGTAATTCTAGTGATAATATATTTGAAGGAAAAGGTGGTTTAGATATATTAACATACTATCCAATAACTTTTACAGATTTAGGTATTAAAGCAGATTTAATTGCAGGAACAGTTACAGATTTAAGTTCAACAAATGTTATAGGAATTGATACTATTTCAGAAATAGAGCAAATAATAGGAACAACAAAAAATGATATTTTCTATGGAAATGATAATGTAAATGTATTTGAAGGAAAAGATGGTGAAGACCAATTCTATTTATCAAAAGGTGATGACTTAATAGATGGTGGTATAAATAATGATACTATGGATATGTCAGAGTATATAGATAAAAAAATAGAATTAGAATTAAAAGGAGATATAGAAACAGATTTAATTATTTATAACCTAGATGGAACAATTGATACAAATTATAGTACAAGTATGATTAGTATTGAAAATATTACAGGTACTCAATCAGATGATAAAATATCAGGAGATACAAGAGATAATACATTAGATGGAGACATCGGTAATGATATTATTAATGGTGGAGCTGGTATAGATACTATAATAGGTGGTCTAGGTAATGATATATTAGATGGTGGAACAGAAGCAGATAATATAGAAGGTGGAGAAGGTGAAGATACAGTATATGCAAACTCAGGAAATGATATTATAGACGGTGGAGCTGGTATAGATACTATTGACTATTCTAATTCACTTGGAACAGTTGATATGGATTTAGGTTCTTTACTATTTATAGGGACTGCAACAGATACAGATACTATTTCAAACTTTGAAATTTTTAAAGGTACACAAAATAATGATAATATTTATTCAGGTGATAATTTAGGTGTATCTTATGAAGTTTTTGGTGGCTTGGGTGATGATAATTTTGATTTAACAAATGCAACAGCTACAAATGAAAAATTATATGGTGAGTTAGGTGAAGATACATTTAATTTAATAACAGCTAACACAAATGTAAATGGTTCTACAAAATATATAAATGGTGGTGATGATACAGATACATTAAATGTTGTTTTATCAATAGATATAACATATGATATGAATAATTTAGATATTAATCAAGATACAACATTAACATTAATAGACACTACATATAGCTATACAAATAAAATTAAAAATGTTGAAAATATAAATACAGGAAGTGGAAATGATATTATTAATGGAGATAGTAATAATAATGTAATTTATACAAATGAAGGACAAGATATTGTTCAAGGTGGAAATGGAATAGATGTTATATATGGTGGAGATGGAGATGATACTATTGACTATTCATATGTTTCTTCAACAAATGGTGCAACAATTGATTTATCAAAAGGGACAGCTTTAATAGAAACAGGAGTTGACCAAGATAATGTTTATGAATTTGAAAATGTAATAGGAACAAAAAACAATGATGAAATCACAGGGAATGGTGGAACAAATAATATTCAATCAAAAGATGGAGATGATACTATTTATGGAACAATAGGAAATGATATATTAGATGGAGGACAAGGAGTAGATAAAGTTTCATATGATAGAGTAAATAATTTATATTATATAAGTACAGTTGGTTTAACAAATATTATTTTAAATAAAGTTTTAGATAATACTACTGATTATACACAAAATATAAGTAATATGGAAATATTAGTAGGAACACAAAATAATGATAAAATAGAAGGTAGTTCTGATAATGATACATTCTATGGGAATAGTGGAGATGATACATTAAGTGGACAAGGTGGAGCAGATACTATTTATGGTGATGCAGGTAATGACTTATTCTACTTTACAGGTTTATCAGATGAGTTTATGAATATTTCAGGAGATATATTAGACGGAGGTACAGAAATAGATACTATTGATTATTCAACATTTGTAAATTATAATTTAGTACTTGATTTAGACCAATCAAATTTAATAGAAGTAGAATTAACACAACAATCAGATAATGCAAAAAATACACAACAAATCAAAAATATAGAAAATGTAGTTGGTTCTGAGGGTATAAATATTATTTCAGGAGACGGAAATAACAATGTATTAACAGGTAATATTTATGACGACCAATTATTTGGTGAAGGTGGAAAAGATAGTTTATATGGTTTAGAAGGTTCTGATATTATATATGGTGGTGCAGGTGATGACTTTATATATGGTGGTGCAGGCGTAGATTATCTTTATGGAGATGATAATAATGATATTATATATGGTGGAGATGATGTAGATTATATATATGGAGGAACAGGTATTGATTATCTTTATGGAGAACTAGGTGATGACTTTATATATGGTGGTGCAGGTGATGACTTTATATATGGTGGTGCAGGTGATGACACAATTACAGGAGACTCTGGTAATGATATAATAGATGGTGGTATAGGTATAAATACTCTTGATTTATCTATGGCATTAACAAATCAAACAATTGATATGAATACAAAATATATTAAAAATGTAGATAATACATTTACACAAGATATAATAGGGACATATTTTAAATCATATTCAGCAAATCCAGTAGACCAAGGTACAGATTATATTACAAATGTTAGAGATATTATTGGTTCTTTCCAAACAGACACAATAACAACAGATAGCCAAGATAACTTTATAAATACAAAAAATGGTGATGATATAGTTAATTTAACAACAGGTACAAACCTAATCTTAACAGAAGGTGGAAATGATACTATTTATGGTACTTCAACCAGTGGACAAACAAATGTATTATATATGGGTATGGAAGATGATAAGTTTTATGGAACAAAAGAAGGTGGACATTTTATAGATGGTGGTGCAGGTATAGATTCAGTTGATTATACTCTTCTAATAACAGGTTTAATAGTTGATTTGTCAAATAAAACAACATTAACAAATATTTTAAATGAAGATGGTATAACAACTTCTAATAAAGAAGTAATTATAATTAATACTAATGATACAACAGGTGAAGATTATATTATGAATATTGAAGATATAATTGCTACTGATTTTGATGATATCTTAGTAGGTGACGAATTTGATAATAAATTATATGGTAGAGGTGGAAATGATAAATTTGAAGGAAAAGATGGAAATGATTATTTTGATGGTGGTTTAGGTACAGATAGAATTGTTTATGATTATGTACAAGTAGATCCAGAAGAAACAACACAAGGAAATATTGAATTAAATATATATACTAAAATGGCATATATTACATATGGTGGTCAAGAAAAAACAGATTCAACAGATATTGATACGTTTGTTTCAATTGAAGAGTTTATCTTAGGTGGAAATAATGATATCGTTATAAACGATGATGAAACTTCTTCATATATAGACGGTAAAGAAGGAGATAACTTAATAAAACATACTCATTATGACCAATCAATTGTTGTAGATTTAAGCTTAACAACAAATCAAATTTCTACAATAGTTAATGGTGTATCAGTTTATGATACTATTGTTAATATTGATAATGTATCTGGTTCTAGGTATGGAGATATTTTAATGGGTAATTCTAATATAAATACAATTAGAGCTTTTGATGGAAATGATTTAATTAAATTTAGTGAAGGAAATGATATTTTATATGGAGAAGGACAAGACGATACTTTCTTACATGATGGAGTTACAATAGATAATGGTATAGATTATATTTTTGGTGATTTCTTAATAGATGCAGCAATCCAAGAATATACAAATGTATTAGATTACTCAGGAATAAATAATAATAATTATATTGTAATCGATATGACTTCTTATAGTCAAGTAGATATAAGTTTGTTTAATCCAGTTGAAACAGGAGATGTTGATTTTAATGTTGTAAATTTCTTTAATAGTTCTGATGACACAGAAATAACAACAGCCTTGGATTACTTTAAATCAATCCAAGAAATAAAGGGAACAGGTGGAAATGATACTTTAATAAGTGGTGTAATGGATACAACATTAGACGGTGCAGAAGGAGATGACTTAATAAAAGGAACAGGTGGAGATAATAAATTAATAGGTGGCGCAGGAAATGATAATATTTATGGTGGTTTTGGAGATGATTATATTTATGGAGATGATAAAGCAAATACATTGACAGGAGATGATACTATTTATGGTTCTGGTGGAACAGATATTATATATGGTGGTCAAGGTGTAGATACTATAAATTATAGTCAAATAGGTTCTTCTGTATTGGTTAATTTAGCGGCTGGAACAGGTTCTGGTTTAGATATAGGAATAGATGTATATAATGGAATTGAAAATGTAATAGGTACAACATATAATGACAATATTATGGGAAATACATTTGATAATTTATTAGTAGGTGGAGAAGGTGATGACCAATTAAGAGGTAGCCAAGAATTAGAAGCAACAGAGGGATATGGAGAAGGAGATGATACTTTTGTTGGTGGAGAAGGTTCTGATGTAATATATGTTGGAGGTGGAGATGACATTATTTATGGTGGTTATATAAATCCAATAGATGGAACAGAAAATAGTAGTGATATAGATACAGTGGATTATTCACTGGTTGGTGGTTTAGTTGCAGGTATTAGAGTAGATTTATCTATATCAGGAATACAACAATTAAATATAAATGTAAATGACGCAGAGAAGTTAGGGAAAGATACATTTATTTCAATTGAAGGAATAGTAGGGACACAATCAGATGATATAATGGCAGGAACAGATGAAGCAAATATTATTAAAGGTTCTGCTGGTAATGATTTAATTTTTGGTTATCAAGTTAATGATATATTAACAGGAGATTATGGAATAAAAAATTATGTAGAAGGTATTTATGAAACAAGTGGAGATGACTTAATAGATGGTGGTCTTGGAAATGATACTGTATATATATATGGTGGAAATGTAAATATAAATGGTGGAAATGATACAGATAGATTATATATTATGGCAAATACAAATACATATGTAGATTTACTAGGAAATATGTTTTATAGTAATTATGACTATATGACAGAAGTAGGAGATTATACAGGGGAAGCATATAATTTTGAAGAAATTTTTACAAAAGATGGAGACGATACAATTATAGGTAATCTAGCTGATAATTATTTTGAAACAAATGGTGGAAATGATACTATTACAGTTGTAGACGGAACAAATATAGTTATTTCAGGTGATGGAGATGATGTAGTTTATACAGGAAATGGATTAGATACAATAGACACAGGAAATGGATTAGATACAGTTTCATATACTAAAGAATCAGAAAGAGTAATTATAGATTATGTAAATAATTATTTAGAAACAGAAGTAGGAAATGGAGATTATGTTTTAAAAGTATTTAGTGGTGCTGGTGCTGGTGTGGAAGAAGATATTTTAAGAAATGTTGAAATTATACATGGTACAACATTAGGTGATATATTTATAACAGATGATAATTTAGAACAAACTTCATATGGTGAAAGTGGAGATGATTATTTTAAAGGTACAGGATTAGATAATATTTATGGTGGAGATGGTATAGATACTATTGAATATGAATATATAGATGGAATAGATGGAAAAGAAGTAGACGGTGGTGCTGGTTTTAATGACATAATGAATATTTTAAATGATGAATCAACTTCAACTATTGATATAGATTTAAGATTAGTAAGTAATAATATGATTATGGAAAATGCGGCAGGTGTAATTACAATAAATACATTAAAAAATGTAGAAAATTTATTTACAAATGGTTCAAAAGATACTATATCAATAGATTATACAGCAAAAGAAATAAATACAGGTGCAAATGAAGATGAAATAATAATAGGTAATGGTGGTGTAGATGGACAATTATTAAATGGTGGTTCTGAAATAGATACATTGACATTAGACTATACAATATCAAGTGGAAAAACTATATTAAATTTTGTTTCTAATACTATTACTTCATATGACAATACTGGGAACATAACAGGAACAGCAAATCTGTTAAATATTGAAAACTTTAATGGTTCTAATTATGATGAAGAAATTACAGTTTCAAAAGATAATGTAAATGAGATTTATACAAACGAGGGAGATAATAAATTATATTATTATTATACTGACACAAATGTTGGTAGTTCTTATATTGGTAATACAGATGATGTTAGTGGTTTTGATACTTTTATTAATTTACATGTTGATAATTCTATGGAGATAGACATAGACTTAGGTACTCTAAAAATAGATACAACATTAAATGAAGATTTTACAGATGAAGTAGTAGCTGCTACAATAGTTAATTTTGATAAATTTATTGGTGGAGCAAATGAGTATATATATGGTTCTGAAACAGACTCAATTATATATAACTTAAATACAGGAAATGACTTTTTTGAATCAAATGGAGCAAATGATATAGTTTCATTAGGTGGTGGAGAAGATAAATTACTTATTAAAGCAAATAGTGAAGGTGATTTTGATTTAGGAGATTCTAATGATACAGTATATATTTATGATCAAACAAAAAACAATAATAATATAATATATGGTGCTGGTCTAGCAAATATTATTTTAAATGGTAATACTGGTGATTTAGATAAATTAGATTTTACTAATATGGTACAAAACTTTGGAATAGAAATGACATTAGATAATGTATCAACAGATTTAAAAATCAATAACTTCAAAATAGGAACAATAGAAGGTTTTGAAAATGCAGATTTAAGTTCTGGAAATGATATTATTTATTTAAATAATCAAACAATTAAAAATGAAATTAATATGGGTAGTGGAGATGATTTATTAACTATTAATACAGAACTAGTTGGTGATATTGTAGACGGAGCTGAAGGGAATGATACAATAGATTTATCTACAAATACTTATTTAAATTCAAATGGTGTTGATGGAAGTTTTATTAATTTTGAAGCAGGAAAAATAACAATAGAATCACAAGATTTATTTTTTACAAGTATAGAAAAAATAATAGGAACAACTCAAAATGATGAAGTTAATATCCAAGGAAATAGAGATACAATAATAGAAACAGGATTAGGTGATGATTACATATCTTATTATATAAAAGATGATAGTGGAGTTATATCAATAGATATGGGAACAGGTGGAAATGATACATTAAAATTATTAGAAGAAATAAACAATTTTGGTAATACAACTATTGATTTTGATACAGGTTGGATTGGTTCTACAAATGATACAATTATTGGAGTAGAAGAATTTATAGGACTAGGTTCTGACATTATAATTGATGGTGATGAAACATATATTTATTCATTGGGTGATGGTGATGATATATTAACATTAAAAGATGATAATCAAATAAATGAAGTATCAATGGGAACAGGAAATGACAAAATCATAATAAATGGTGGAACTCAAAAAATTAGTTTAGGAACAGGTGGAGATAGAGTAATAATAAATGGTGGAACAAATGAAACAATTCTTTTAGCATATGATGAAAATATGAATATGATAGATACAATAAATGCTGGAACAGCTGATAATGCGATTGTTTATGGGGATATAGGTAATCAATATTTAGAAATAAATACAAGTCTTGATTTAGATTATGTAAAATTTGGTGAAATATATGATGTAAAAATAAATGTAGGAACTAGTGAAATTGTAAAAATAAAAGAAATAGAAACTATTTATCCAACAGGAAAAGGTGCTTCATATATAATAGATTCAGGTGTTTTAGAAATAGATAAAATAAATGGAATGATTACAAATGAAATAATTACAATGAATGGAGGTTCTATTACAGAAATTACAAATGGAACAGGTTTAATAGAATTAAAAGAAGGAAACCATACTATAAACCAAACAAGTACATTGAGTATGATAGATATGACAAATATAAATATGATAGGTGATTTTGCAGATAATATAACATTATTAAATAATAATGTTATAGATTATTTAGATTTAAATCAAGGGAATGATATGATGTCAATAAAAGATAATAATACTTTTATTGACTTAAATTTAGGAGCAGGTTTAAATACTTTGAAAATAATTAATAGTGTTAATAATACTATTGATTTAAAAAATACTTTTAATGATATTATGTTTGGTAATGACTCAGATAATTTAGAGTTAGAAGGAAACTATAATAGGTTTGAAAATATTTATTTTTATAGTGGTATTGATGATTTTAAATTAACAGGTGATTATAATGAAATTTTAAATACAGTAGATTTAGGAAGCGAAGATGATAATTTAGAATTAACAGGTGATTATAATTCTATTGGTAATCAATTGTTATTACTATCAGGTAATGATACATTAGAAATAATAGGAAATAACAATACAGTTGGTGATTTAGTTGATTTAGGAATAGGGAATGATATAGTTTATATAAAAGGTAGTTCTAACTTCTTTGGTGATGATTTATTATTATCAAATGGAACAAATAATTTAAAAATAGAAGGAAATACTAATACAATAATAGGTATTGTTGACGGTGGTATAAATGTAGATACATTGGAAATAATAGGAGATAATAATTCAATAGGTGGAAATATTAAAACATATGACCATAATGACTTATTAAAAATAGTAGGAGATAATAATACAATAGGAAGTGAAATAGATTTAGGAAGTGAAAATGATAATCTAAATATAGAAGGAAATGATAACATACTTAATGATAATGTTAATTTAGGAACTGGAAATGATAATTTATATATCAAAGGAAATACTAATATATTTGAAAAAGATGTAATATTAGGTGGTAATGGAAGTAATAATTTTAAATTTGAAGGAAATAACAATACAATTAAAGGAGATTTAATAGGTGGTAGTTTAACTGATAATATAGATATAGTAGGTTTTAATAATATTATAGAAGGAGTGGTTGATTTAAAGACATATGCAGGTTATATAGATATAATAGGAGATAATAATACAATAGGAAGTAATGTATTAGATAGTGATTATACTATAATTACAGATAATTATAATGACTTATTAAAAATAGTAGGAGATAATAATACAATAGGTTCTATTAATATGAATGGTGAATCAGATGTATTAGATATAGATGGAAATAATAATATATTGAAAAATATAAATCTAGGAAGCGATTATGATGATTTAAATATAGATGGAGATGACAATACAATAGAAGGTAATATAGATTTTGGGACTAATGTTAATTTATATAATTATGAAGATGAAATGAGAATTACAGGAAATAATAATTCAATAATGGGAACTATTGTAAATTTAGAAAGTCTTGATATATTGGGAAATAATAATTACATTGATGAAATTACAAGCTCAGAAATAGATCTTTACATAAAAAATGGAACAAGTACGAATGTAAATTATATAGGGAAAATAGAAACATTAAATGCTGCAGGATACTATGATTTATATAATTATGTATCAATTGAAGATTTTTATGCAGTAGGTTCTTATAATTATTTAGATATAGAACAAAATTCATATGTAAAAGTAGGAACATCTGCTAATAATAATGAAAGTTTTTATTTTGAGGCTTCAAATGGTTCATTTGATTTTATGTCAGGTTCTACATTAGATATTAGTGAAATAGATGAAAATGCAGTTTTTAACACAACTGATAATTATTCAAAAACTATAAATTTTGATGGAACATTAATTATGGATATTAATAAATCATTTAATTTTGGAAGTGGTTATTATCTAACAATAAATATGAATAATAATAACCAAGGAAATGATGTTAATTTTGATTTTTCTAATGTGTCTTCTGTTACTAATATTTATATAGACTATAGTGATTTACAAGATATATTAGATGAAGGAGGAACTTTGTCTAGTGATGGTTATTATTTATCAACATTAAATTTAAATATGGAAGGAATAAAATTTGATGACACCATAGTAAATGAATTAAAATCATACAATTTAGATAATTTAGGAAAAATAGATGTAAATACACAAATGGATGTATCTTGGAGTAACTTAAAAGATATTTATGGAGTTGGAAATGATGTTACTTTTAGTAGTGATAACTATAATGATACATTATCAATATCACTTGCTGATTTAAATAGTCTTACACAATCTATAGGTAGTTATTATACTATGGGTGGTGGAATAGATGTTGTAGAAGTTACAGGAACAGCTTCTAATAATGTTTCAATGAGATCTTATATAACAAGTGTAGAAGAATATGATATGAGTGGTTATAACTTAAATGGAAAAACTTTATCAATAAATTCTTCTTATTTTTACAGTTCTACTGAGGTTGATTTAACTCAAAACAATTCAGGTAAAATATCATTATTAGCTACGGATAATCAAGTAGATACTTGGTATGATTTTACTGCCTCTAATAGAGAAGCACAAAATCAATCAGAATTTGAAACAGAATTTAATTATGCATGGGTTACAATAGATCTTGCAACAGATTCAGTAATAAATATAGAAGCAGCAGACTATTCTGGTAAAAAAATAGGTTCTATGTCTGTTTATACTCCAAATGAGACAGAATATACATTCTCACAAGCAAGTATAGCAGATACAACTAGTGCTTCTTCTTATACTGATAATGGAGCAGTTTGGAATTGGTAAAACAAAGTATCTTAAAGATACTTTGTAAATGAATTAAAATATGATAATTCTATAATAAAACATTTATAATAATAAAAAAATGGAAAAAAATGTTAAAAGAAAAAATAGAAAATAATGATTTTAAAAATATTTTATATGTTATAAATCAATTGTATAAACCTATTAGTGAACAAGATTTATTAGAGAATATACTTGATATAAAAAACAAAGAATTATTAAAAGAAGATTACACACATATTTTTTCAAAATTTAATTTAAAATTAAACTTAATAAAATCAAAAGAAATATTAAATATAGACAATCTAATATTACCAGGGATAATTTCATATAAAAAAAGAAAATATGTATTATTAGCAATAACAAAAAAAGAATTAATACTTTTAGATATAATAAATGAAAAACAATTTAATATATCTAAAAAAGAAAAAAGAAAAATAGATTATATATATGTTTTTACAAAAGAAGAAGAAAGAAAAATATTAACAAAAAATAAAAGGTGGTTTTACCAAATTTTAAAAGAAGAAACAGCATTATTAACAAAAATATCAATAATATCATTTTTTTCAACCTTATTTGTATTGGTATTACCATTATATATAATGTCTGTTTATGATAGGGTAATTCCAAATGAAGGAATTGAAAGTTTATATGTATTAACTATTGGAACTATTTTGTTTTTATTATTTAATAACATATTTACTAATATAAAAAATAAATATATAGAAAAAACTAAAGCAAATATAGGGATAAAATTAGAAAAAATAGTATTAGAAAAGTTTTTAAAAATAAACCAAGAATATGATAATACAACAATGGCAACAAAAATAAATATTTTTAAAGAAATGACAAATATAAAAGAATATTATATAGGTTTAATAACAAATGTTATATTAGATTTTCCAACATTTGTTTTAGGAATAATATTAATTTTAATATTAGTACCAAAACTAGTAATAATACCAATAGGTATTTTTATTATTATGATAATATATAATCTTTATACTCAAAAAAAAATAGATTTAAATTTTGAAAAGTTATCAAATTTTGAAAAGTTAAAACTAGACTATCTATTAGATACATTAAATAGTAAAAAAGAAATATTACAATCAAATAATATACACAATACAATTACAAAAAATACAAATATATATATAGAAAATGAAATAATTCTTGAAAATATAAATACAATAAAAAATAATTTTCAAACTTTTTTACAAAGTTTATTACAATTAACCACAATATTATTTATATTATTTGGTTCTTTTTTAATTATGGAAATGGAAATGTCTATTGGTTATTTAATAGCAATAGTTATATTGTCAAATAGAATGATGACACCTTTGGTTTCTTTAAATATGACAATGTTAAAATATTATGATGTTCAAAAGTCATTTGAATTAATTAATAATATTTTAAAAATGCCAGAAAATTCAAATGAAAAAAAGATAATTGACTTAAAAGATAAAATAACTATATATATTAAAGACTTATCTTTTAAATATAAAAAAACAAATTATGTATTTAATAACCTAAACTTATCTGTTTCAAATCAGGAAAAAATAGCAATAATAGGTGAAAATGGTATGGGTAAGACAACATTGTTAAAATTGATAACAGGTCAATTAACAACAACAAGTGGAAAAATATATATTAATAATTTTGATATAGAAGATATAAATAAAGATAACTATTTATATAATATTAATTTATTAAATGATAAAAATTATATATTTGAAGGTACAATGTTAGATAATATAAATATAGGTAATAGATATTCAATAGAGGAAATATATAATCAATTAGAAACACAAGACTTGACATGTTTAATAAATGATAATAAAGAAATATTAAATACACCAATAAAAAGAGATGGTACAAACATTTCTTTAGGTCAAATACAATTAATATTATTATTAAGAACTTTTATTAATGAAAGTAATTTAATTATATTAGATGAACCCTTGACAAATTTAAATATAAATAATGAACAAAGATTTTTAAAATTCTTAAAAAATTACATAAAAGATAAAACTTTGATTTTATTTACAAATGAACCAGAAAAATATATAGAACATAATATATTAAATGAAATATATAGAATAGAAAATGGAAATTTAAAAAAATTAGAAAAAAGAAAAGATTAAAATTTTTTACGAAAAATAATATTTATTTTCATTTCATATAATCTTAAAAAAGAAGGAAGGTTAAACCTTCCATTACAAAAATCAAAAAAAGAAAAAACTTCTATTAAATTGTCTTTGTTTTAGCTGTATTTTTAGTTTTATAAAATTTAAAAGTAGACTAAAGAAATCAAAAAAACTATATAATTATATTAAAAGTTATAAAGGAAAGACAATAGAAGATATATTTCAAAAAATAGATAACAATATTATATATTTAATTATTATATTGAGTTTTTTAATAGGTTATACTTTTAAAAACTATAAAATAGGTTCAAAAATAATGTTCTATAGTTTTGTATCTATAACCATTTTTTATTTTTCTTGGAGATATTCAGAAACAGTTAAAGATATTTGGATGTTAATAGTTCTAATAATAGAATTTCTTGCATTTATAAGTAGTTTTTTATACATATATTTAAAATCAAAAAAACCTTCAAAAGTAAAACAACAAGAAATAGAAGAAAATTCTGAATATTTTAAAACTCAACCAGAACCATTTGTTGATATTTATATTGCAACTTATAACGAACCTATAAATGTATTAAAAAAAACTATTTTTGGAGCCAAAGGGTTGGACTATTCAAATTATAAAATATATGTATTGGATGACGGAAGAAGAGAAGAAGTAAAAAACTTATGTAAGTTACATGAAGTAAATTACATAACAAGAAAAACAAATGAAAATGCAAAAGCAGGAAACCTAAACAATGCACTTCAATATACAAATGGTGAATATATAACAATAGTAGATGCTGATTTTATTTTATTTCCAAATTTTTTAAAGAGAACAATGGGTTTCTTTAGAGATAAAAAAATTGCATTATTACAAGTACCACACCATTTTTATAATAAAGATCCTTTGGAATTTAATTCAACAAAAGAAGAAAATTTTGCAGATGAACAAAGATTTTGGTTTGATGATATGTTAGAGGCAAGAGATAATGTAGGAGTAGCAACTTCTTGTGGAAGTTGTAGTATATTAAAAAGAGAAGTTCTAAAAGAAATAGGAGGTGTATTTCCAACAGAAACAATAACAGAAGATTATGACTTAAGTTTAAGATTATTAGAAAAAGGTTATATAACAAAATATGTTAATGAAAGATTAGCAATAGGTTTAGCAGCAGAGAATTTGAAAGGTTTTTTTATTCAAAGAAAAAGATGGGCAAAAGGAAATATCCAAGTATGGAAAGAACATTTTAAAAGAAAAAATTATTTAAGTTTAAAAACATATTTATATTTATTTGATTGGTATTATTTTATTCAAATACCAACAAGATTATTTTTAATACTATTACCAATCTTTTATTTTTATTTTGGTTTAATTCCATTGGAAGCTAAAAGTGTAATAGAAGTTTTACAATACAATATATCATTTTTAATATTAAATATAATATTAATAAATACAATAAGTAAAAATAAATACTTACCATTTTTAACAAATGCAATTAATTTTGCTTGTATTATTAGAATATTTCCAGAAGTATTAAAAACTTTTATAAAACCTTTTGGAGGAGTATTTGAAGTAACCCCAAAAGGTGAATTAGCAAAAGGAAATAAAGATTTTTCAACAAAAATAGTAAAAAAAAGAATACAAATATTTGCTTGGTTATTATTATTTGGAATATTTTATATATCTTATAAAGTGGAATGGAGTATAGACAATACTTTGATAATTGCTATTATTTGGGCAATTACTAATTTAATAAGTCTATTTTTTGCAATTAAAATATTAGAAGAAAAAACAAATTATAGAATAGAGGAAAGAATGGATTTAAAAGAACAAGTAATACTAAAAGGAGAAAAAAATTTAATAGAGAAAACAAAAACAATTGATGTTTCAATAAATAGTCTTTTGGTAGAGAAAAAATCAATGTTAAATGAAATCCAAGAACTAGAGTTTTTGAATATTAAAAATATTAAAGTATTAAAATCAGAAATAAAAAAAAATAAGAGAATAATAATATTAGATTTAACACCAGAACAAGAGTTTGAATTATCAATAAAATTGTTTAATAAAAATAAAATTCCAGTAAAATATAGTAATTTTAAAAATTACTTTTCAACATTAAGAAAATTAATAGGAATAAAATAAATGATAAGAAAAATATTAATCTTAATTACATTGTCAAATGTTTTATTATTTTCTTCTGAATTAAAAAAAGAAAATAAATATTTTTTTCAAATAGATATAGGTAATAAAGAAAATTCATTTGTATCTTCATATAAAAAAGAAGATATATTATATGACTTAGCATATAGTTATTGGAAAACAGGAGAGAAATATTCAATAGGAATTAATAAATATTTAATGGAAGGGAAATATAACTTATTATTGGGTTCTGGTATATCATATAAAAAAAACCAAATAAAATTAAATATGAAAACTTCAATAGATACATATCAACCTCTAATAAAAGAAAAGAATTTATATTATTATCTAAGAGGAGAATATTCAACAGAAGAAAAGGAATATCAATTATTATCAAGAATTATACAAGATAAAATAGCATTAGACTTAGTATATCAAAAAAGTGAGACTTATAAAAAGAAATCTATGATATTTAATTATAAATTAGATGATATAAAATCAATGAGATTAGGAATAGATAGTAAAAAAAATGTATTTATAGGTTTTACTATAAATACATTTTAATTTGAATAAAATTGTTAAAACTATTATTTTTTAATATTTAGAATTTTTAATAAATTTATCTAATTCTTCATTTAAAATTTTATTTTCAATATTAAAAACATCAATATTCTTTCTTTGTGAAATAATATCTAATATTTGACCAACTCTAAGATTATATTTTTCAGTTAAAATAATAATTTTTTCCATAATACTTGGTAAAGTTTCTATTCTTTCTTCTTTTAAGTTTTTCATAATTATACCTTTTTATAATTTATAATTATATCAATCAATAGCTTAATATAAGTTTAAAGTATTCTCTAATTTTTTTAATATATATATTTAAAAAGGAAAATAAAAAAGAACCTTTGTTAAAGTAATGAATTCTATAATTAGTTAAATAACATAATTTAATATTTTTAAAATTTATTTCTAAAAAATTTCACCTGAAAAAGGTAAGTTATTATTAGATTTCTTTTTTTCTTTTAAAGAAACTATATCTAATTCTTTATTTTCTAATTGAACAACATCATTTTCATCAAATATTAAAGTATTTTTATTACTTTGTTCTTTTTTGTAAGAAGATAACCAATCTAAGGCAGCATTAATAGCTTCTTCTTCTGTTGAATATCTTTCAGCCATTATATAATCAGGATGACCACCAACCATATGACAAGAAATCCAAATACCAGGAATAGTAATTCCAAAATAATCTAATTGTCTCTCTGCTACAAATTCTTTGTTTTTTAATTTTCTAACTCTTGTTTTCATAATAATCTTCTTTCTTTAAATTAAGACATAGATTTAAGAATTAGTAAACAATTATCAAAGTCTTTTTGTAAATCCCATAAATCAATATCAATTTTTGTATTTGCTTTTTCTAACCATTCAGTTTGTTTTTTTTCATTTTCTTGTAAAACAGATTTTTTACCACCTGCATAATTCCAACCAGCTTTTTCTTCTTCATTTTTATCCATTCTAAAATTCCAAGCTCTTTCTTTTTCTTTATCAAACATTTCTTTAAAATATGTATGTTGTGATTGATAATGTAAATAAGAACTATTTGCATCTAAAATATCATAAAGACTAACTTTTCCTCTTTTTTTACCTTTTTGAACATTTTTTAAATCTTTACTTAAAATATTTAAAAAAGATTTAATTTCCTCAACACTCATCTCTTTATTTAATTTTAATTCCATTTTTTTCCTTCATTTTATATATTAAAATTATATATAAAACAACCTTAAAAAATGATAAAAAAAAGAAAGTTTAAAAGTATAATAATAAAAAGAAAAAGTTTTCATATAAATAAAAAGGGAATAAATGAAAAAAATAATTTTTAGTACAATTTTAGGTATTAGTTTATTATCTGCTTCTTTAACAAAAGAAGACGTTTATAAAAAACAAGGTACTATTTTAATAGATTTAAAAGAAAAAACAGTATCAATGAAAGAAGTGGAATTAGAATTATCAGAAGAAAAAGAAATAGATGAGTATGAAAGAAAAATATATGAATTTATAAGTATATCTAACCAACCTAAAACAAAACAAGAAGAACTAGATTTATTAATAAAAGTATCAAATATATTAAGAAATACAGTTTTTGAAGTAGAACTAGAGAAAGAAAGTTTTTATTTTATAAAAGATAATTTTTATATTAAAGAAAACAAAACATTGATATCAGAAACAAATATAGGAGAAAAATATAATAAAAAAAGTAGATATACTAAGTATATAAATAGTATAGTGCCAAGTTTAATATCTTGTTTTTCTCTAAAAAGTTTTAACTATCTAAATGAAGAAATAGGATTAGGATTTAAAGAAATAATTAAAGATATAAATAATCATATAATATATGAAAAAGAATATTCAAAAGAATATTGTGAAAAAATAACAAAAAAAGATTAAATATCTCTTTTTGCTGTATTTTTAACTATTTTAATAGAATTATGACTAAAAGAAACAATATCTTTAAAATGTTCTAATAAAATAGTTTCAATTTCTTTATTTATTGGTGTTTTAATATCAATATTTAAACTTTCAATATTCCCCTTCTTCTTTAAAGAATAAAAATATCTTAATAATTTTTTGTCTTCTTCTAAATTCCCACTTAAATTACTCAAAATATTGTTTTGAGTATTATCAGAAGTAATATTAGGATTAGGATTATAAACACCATTTAATTTTTCTTTTAATTTATTACCTAATTCTTTGTCATTTATACTAATCTCATTACCAGTAATAGAAACTTTGATAGTTTTATTACTAGTAATAATATTAAAATAAAAATAAGGTTCATTAGAACTTGATTTTTCAACTTTAAAATCATTATGTCCTAATAATTCACTAAAAGTTTCATAAAGATATAATTGATAGTCTTTTTTGTTTTTCCATTCTTCAATTAAAGAAAAATAAGAAGCCCAATCTTCTTCTATTTGTACTTGTCTCATTTGAATATCTAAAATTTCATTTTTATCATTAAAATTTCTTAATCTTAAATCAATTAAATTGAATTGATTTTTCTTATTTTCTGGAATATTATTGTAAAAATAAGTAAATTGAAAATCACTTTTATCCTCATTGTTAATTACATTTTTAATATCTTTACCATTAGAAGTATACAAATGAGAATTATTTAAAGAAATATCTCTTAATTGATTTGATTTATTATACCAAGTACTATAATCATAATATTCATTGATTATATTTTTTACCTCTTTCTCATATTTTTTAATATCATTGTTAATAAAAATATTAGATTTTAATTCCTCATTAAATTGAGTTATTTCTAAAATAGAAGAAAAAACAATATAAGTTAATTCTTTTTGTTTTCTATTTGTAAAAGTTTCATTACAAACAAAAAATAATTTAGTATTTGATTTATTTTCAAAAAATTTTTTAATATATTTTGAAATAGAATATATAGGTATATCAAGACCTATAACATGAGATAACTCAGTTGTAATATTATTAATATTTATATAAATATTATTGTCTTTTTCAAAAATATCTTCTCTTTTTAATTCAGGAATATTTTCTCCATCTTCAAAAAAAACTTTTGTCATATTATATGACATATCTTTATTTATATAATTGGTTTGTAAATTGTCAGTTTGTACCATTTTTAGCTTACCTTGTTTGTTTTTTTGTTTTAACTATATTATATTAAAGAAAAATAATTTTAATTTTAACTTTCAAACTTCTATTTATTTGTTTATTTATTATTTTATCACTTAATTACTTATAAATAGGTTAAGGTATGTAATAAAGTAAATATTTTGAAGAAAAAAAAAACTAAATAAAAAAAACTATAATATAAATAGGAGGGACATATGTTTAAGGGTTTGACATTAAAAGATTTATTTATTGTAATATCAATATTAAGTGTTGTGTCATTGTTGTTAATATATGGTCCTAAATCAACTTTAAGAGATACAAAAGTAAAAAACTTTAAGTATGTAGATACAAAACAAAAAGATTTCTTTAAAACAAACTCTTCATCAAAATCAAAAGATAAATAATAAAGCAAAAGCAAAAACAATATTTCTATTAACACCAGTTTTTGGAAATTTATGGTTATTGTTATTTACAAATAAAACATTAAATAATACTCAATTAATTGGATTTTTTCTTATATTTTTAATAACTGTATTAAGTGTAGAAAAAATTAAAAAAATCATAATCAAATCAAAATAACATTTTTTAATATAAAAAAGTAATATAATATTCAAGATAACACTAGTTAAAAACTAGTAAATAAAACTAAAAGGTAAAAAAATGGGGAAATTAAATAGAAGAGAATTTATCTATATGAGTGCAATTTTAGCAGCAACTCCTATATTTGCAAACTCTCATACAAGAAAAACATTTGAAACAAAAAAAAAATTAGAAGATTATTATAAATTAGATAATTTTGGAAATGTAAGATTATTACATATGACAGATACACATGCACAATTATTACCAGTTTATTTTAGAGAACCAAGTGTTAACTTAGGTTTTCATTCTAACTTTGGGAAACCACCACATATTGTTGGTGATAAATTGATGGATTACTATGGAATAAAAGGTAATAAAAGATTAGAATATGCATATTCATTTTTAAATTTTGAAAAACATGCAAAAGTTATGGGAAAAACAGGTGGTTTTTCTCAGATAAAAACAATAGTAGATTATATTAGAAATAATTTTAAAAAAGAAAATACACTATTAATGGATGGTGGTGATACTTGGCAAGGTTCTTGGAGTTCTTTACAAACAAGAGGAAAAGATATGGTTGGTGCTATGAATTTACTAGGAGTAGATATAGCAGTTGGACATTGGGAATTCACATATAAAGCCGAAGAAGTGATGGAAAATTTAAATGAATTAAAAGCAGAATTTTTAGCACAAAATGTAAAAACAAAAGAAGACGCAATGTTTGAAGGTGCGGAAGCCTATGATGAAGATACAGGACATACTTTTAAACCTTATACAATAAAAGAATTAGGTGGTGAAAGAGTTGCAATTATAGGGCAAGCATTTCCTTATACAACAATAGCAAATCCCTCTTATAATGTTCCCGATTGGACTTTTGGTGTAAGACCAGAAGATATGCAAGAAATAATAAACAAAGTAAGAAAAGAAGAAAAACCAGCAGCCATAATTGTATTATCTCATAATGGTTTTGATACAGATAAAAAAATGGCTCAAGTTTGTGAAGGAATAGATTTTATAATGGGAGGACATACACATGACGGAGTTCCAGAAGCAGAACCAGTAAAAAATAAAAGTGGTAAAACAACATATGTTTGTAATGCAGGTTCTAATGGTAAATTTTTAAATGTATTAGATTTAGATATTAAAAATGGAGAAATTAAAGATTTTAAATTTACTCTTTTACCAATTTTTTCAGATTTAGTAAAAGAAGATAAAGAAATGAAAGAATATATTGAAAAAGTAAGAAAACCATTTTTAACAGAATTAAATAGAGAAATAGTAACAACAGATGTAACATTATATAGAAGAGGAAACTTTAATGGTACTTGGGATCAATTGATTTGTGATGCATTATTAGAAGTAAAAGGTGCTGAAATTTCATTTTCACCAGGTTTCAGATGGGGAACTTCATTATTACCTGGACAAACAATTACATTTGATGATTTAGCGACACAAACAGCAACAACATATCCAGAAACATACATGAGACCAATGAAAGGTTCTGATATAAAAATGATATTAGAAGATGTTGCAGATAACTTATTTCATGAAGATCCATTTTATCAACAAGGTGGAGATATGGTTAGAACAGGTGGAATATCATATACCATAGACCCAAAAGCACCATTTGGAAAAAGATTATCAAATATTAGATTATCAAAAACACAAAAACCATTAGAGCCAAATAAGATGTATAATGTTGCAGGTTGGGCAACAGTAAATAGTAAAGCAGATGGAGAACCAATTTGGGAAACAACAGAAGAATATTTAAAAGAATTAAAACATATTTCAAAAATATCACTTGATACACCAGATATTTTGGGTATAAAAGGAAATCCAGGTATTCAATATTAAACAACCCCTACCTAAAGGAAGGTTTTTTCTGGTTTGACATTGATAAAAAAAGAGCAAATCTATTTAATAATAAAAAGAGTAAAATATTAAATTTTTACTCTTTTTTTATATTTAAAAAGGAAAATTTTTATCTTTTAATAATTTTTATACATAAAAACAAAAAAAAATTATATAATATATAATATAAAAAATCAAAATAAAAAGGATTGAAAATGTTAGATTTAATAATAATAGGAGGAGGACCAGCTGGTTTAACAGCGGGTTTATATGCAACAAGAGGTGGTTTAAAAGAAGTTATTATGTTTGAAATGGGTATTCCAGGAGGTCAAATTACAGGTAGTTCTGAGATAGAGAATTATCCGGGGCAAGGAGAAATAAAATCTGGAATGGATTTTATGGAAAATTGGCCAGAACAATCAATGAGATTTGGTTTAAAAAAAGAACAAAAAAAAGTCTTAAAAGTGGAAAAGAAAGAAGATAATATATTTAAAGTAATAACAGAAGATAAAGAAGAATATTTAAGTAGGAGTGTATTAATTGCTACTGGTTCTGTTCCAAAAAAAGCTGGTTTTAAAGGAGAAAAAGAATTTTTTGGAAAAGGTGTTTCAACTTGTGCAACTTGTGATGGTTTCTTTTATAAAAATAAAGAAGTAGCAGTTATAGGTGGAGGAGATACAGCGTTAGAAGAAGCAATTTATTTATCAAGAATATGTTCAAAAGTATATTTAATTCATAGAAGAGATACATACAGAGCTGCACCTTCAACAATAGAACATATGAAAAAAGCAAAGAATATAGAAGAAGTAACAAATGTAACAATAGAAGAAGTATATGGAGATAAAATGGGAGTTTTAGGAATAAAAGTAAAAAATAAAGAAACAAATGAAATTAGAGACTTAAAAACACCTGGTGTATTTACATTTGTAGGAAGAAATGTTTTAAATGATTCTTTAAAAGATGAAAAAGGTAATTTTATATGTGAAATGAATGAAATGGGTGAAGTAATAGTAGACCTAAACATGAAAACTTCAGTGCCAGGTTTATATGCAGCAGGAGATATTAGAATAAATGCAGCAAAACAAGTAGTATGTGCAGCAGGAGATGGAGCAACAGCAGGTGTAAATATAATAGAATATCTAGGTTAATCTTTTTTAAAGCAAAAATTAAGTCTTATTTTTATAAAATAAAAATAAAAAGAGACTTAATATTGAAAAAAAACTATATTACAAAAAAAAGTTATGAAATATATACAAAAAAATTTAAACAATTAATTGAAGAAAGGATTTATTGGGTAAATGAAAAAAGAATTGCAGCAGAACTAGGTGATAGAAGTGAAAATGCAGAATATATTTACTCAAAGGCTGAAATTAGAAGAGTAGAGAAAAGTTTAAGAAAAATACAAAAAATAATAGATAATGCAAAAGTTGTAGAACTTAATAATTTACCAAAGACAAATAAAATCCAATTTGGTTCTTATGTAGAAGTAGAAAATATTGATACTAATGAAATATTAAAATTTCAAATAGTTGGAACAAATGAAATAGAGTTAGAACCAACATTATATATATCAAATATTTCTCCAATGGGAAGTAAATTAATAGGTTTAGAAAAAGGAGATGAATTAGAGGTAAATGATAATTGGTATGAAATATTAAAAATAGAAAGAAAAAATGACTAAAAAATTATTTAGTCAAATCTTCTAAAACACTTTCAATATTAGGATATTTAAAATTAAAACCAGCTTCAAATAATCTTTTACCATAAACTCTTTGTCCATCTAATAGTACTGATGAACCTTCTCCAAATAATAATTTTAATATAAAGGAAGGAACAGGGAAAATAGTTGGTCTATTAAGGTGTTTTCCAAGTGTTTTTGTAAATGTTAAGTTATTAGTAGGATGGGAAGTACAAAGGTTATAAATCCCACTACAATTTTTACAATTAATAATATATTCATAAGCTCTACAAAGGTCAAGTATATGTATGTATGAAAAATGTTGTTTTCCATCACCTAAAATTCCACCTAAACCTAATTTAAAAGGCAAAATCATTTTTTTAAAAGCCCCACCATTTTTTCCTAAAACAATAGGAAACCTAAAAATGATAGTTCTAATACCTTCATATTTAGCATTGTATGCTTCATTTTCCCAATCTTTACATAATTTAGATAAGAAATTATTAGAAAGAGAAAAATCTTCTTCTGTTTGTTCTTTATCATTAGAATATATACCAATAGCAGAAGTAGAAATAAATATTTTAGGTTTTTTAGACATTTTTTCAAATGCTTTAACAAGGTTTTTAGTAGAATTTATTCTACTATCATAAAGTTCTTTTTTATATTCAGGATTCCATTTTTGTATAATATTAGCACCTGCAAGATTAAATACAATATCAGAACCTTCTAAAAATGAAGATAACTCATCAACATCACTTAAAACTTCTCTTGGAATAGGAAGTATTGTAAAACCTAAATTTTTAAAATAATTTGAAAGTTCTTGACCAACAAATCCAGAACAACCAGAAATTGCAATGTTTTTCATAATTTTTCCTTTAAAGAAAAAGAATTAAAATAATTGTTTACCTTCTTTTAAAAGATTAACTAATTCTTCATATAGTCTATTGATTTCACTTTCATTTGTACTAACAGAAACATAATCAGAACAAACAATTGCTAATCTATCACCTTTTTTAAAAAAAGATATTTTAGAACCATAATCATCAATAGATTTAGGTAAATCAAAATGTTCTTTTTCATATTGATTTAATTCTTCCATATTTTTAATTCCAAAAAATTGAAAAAGATTTTTTTTAGAACAAATTAAAATAGAATGAGAAGCAACAAAATAAATTATTTGTTGAGTAAAAAGTTCTTCAACTTCTTCACTATCATCACAAATAACAACTTCAATATTTTGATTATCTTTTTTTAAAAATAAAAAATGAATTTTGCTACTTCTATAAACAACAGCTTCTAAATTATCTTGAAATTTTTTATTATATGAGATATTACAATCTTTTAAATCCCAACAATTTATTAAATCTTTATTTTTAAAACTAATCATTTTTATCCTATTATTTAAAATATGTTATATATTAATAATATTATAAAGAAAAAAAAGAAAAAAAAAGATAGAATTGTAAATACAACAGTAAAAAAAATATTTTTTTTATAATATTGTAAAAAAAGAAGGACAATAAATGAAACAAATATTGTGGTTTAGAAGAGACTTAAGAATTGAAGATAATGAAATCTTAAAAAATGCAAAAGATAAAGTATTACCTATATTCATATTTGATAAAAATATATTATCAAAATTGCCTAAAAATGATAAAAGGGTATATTTTATTTATAAAAGTGTATTAAATTTAAAAAAAGAACTAAAAAAAATAGGATTAGATTTAAAAATATTTTTTGATGAACCAAAAAATGTATTTAATAAATTAAAAGAAGAATGTGAAGAGGTATTATGTTCTATTGATTTTGATAGTTATACAATAAAAAGAGATAAAGAGATAGAAGAAATAATACCATTAAAAAGATATTTAGATAGTTTTATAATAAATCCAAAGAAATATTTAAAAAAAGATAATACACCTTATAAGGTATTTACTCCTTTTTATAAATCATTATCTTACATATGGGAATCTAATCATTTGGAAGAAGCAAAAAGAAATGAAAAATTAAAGTTAATAAAATATTCATATGAAGAATATCCAACATTAGAAGAAATTGGATTTGAAGAAACAAAATTACCTCTTTTTTTAGAATGTAGTAATGAAGAATTATTAAAAGAATTTGAAAATAAATTAAAAGATTACAAAAAGGATAGAGACTTTTTCTTTATAGAAGCAACATCAAATTTTGCAGTTCATCTAAGATTTGGTATATTTTCACCAAAAATGATATTTAATAGATTTAAAAATATACCAAATAGTGAACATTTTATAATGGAATTATTTTGGAGAGAATTTTGGAATTACTGTTTATATCATAATCCAAAAAGTGAAAATGAAAATTGGAATGGTTTAAAAATAGAATGGTCTGATAATAAAGAATATTTTAAAGCTTGGTGTGAAGGAAAAACAGGTGTTCCAATAGTAGATGCAGCAATGAGAAAACTAAATGAAACAGGAACAATGCATAATAGATTAAGAATGATAGTTGCATCATTTTTAACAAAAAATCTATTTATTAATTGGAAATGGGGTGAAGAATATTTTGCTCTTAAATTACTAGATTATGAAAAAAGTTCTAATGTAGGTTCTTGGCAATGGAGTGCAAGTACAGGAGCAGATGCAGCTCCATATTTCAGAATATTTAATCCATTATCTCAAAGTGAAAAGTTTGATAAAGAAGGAATATTTATAAAAAGTGTAATACCAGAATTAAAAGAAGTAAACCCAAAACTATTTCATAAAGAAAATGGTTTAACAGAAGAAAAAATAAATTATCCTAAAAGTATAGTGAATGTTAAAAAAAGTAGACAAGAAGCAATAGATAAGTATAAAGAATTTCAAAAACAAGAAGAAGAAGTAAAAAAAGAAGAAATAGAATTAGAATTTTAATTCTTCTTAATGAAAATCTTTATTTCTATGTTTTTGTTTTCTTGAATAATTTTTTTTAGAAGTAACTATTTTAGTAGAAAGAGATATTTCACCTTTTAAATGTAAGTCAATATTTAAATCTCTTGTATTAGTACTTTTAATAGTTTTGCCCATATTTATATCCTTTTTTAATATGTATGATTATAACATTATCTTACTTAAAAACATACATTAATTTAAAAGAAAAATTAAAAAATTAATGTATGTTAAAAAGGAAAAGAAAAATATTATTTTTTGTCAAATTCATCAATAATTTCAGTAAGTAACAATTCTTCTAAAATATCTTCTAATGTAATGACTCCAACAACAGTATCAAAAGAAATAACAACAGCAATATGATAATGATTTTTTACAAGTTGATTTAAAACATCATCAAGTTTATCATCAACCTCCACAAAAAGAAATCTATCTCTATGGATAAAATCTTCAATAATATATGTTTTAGAAAAATCTAAACCAATTAAATCTTTGATATTTAAAATACCTATAACAATACCATTATTAGTTATAGGTATTCTTGTAAACCCTTTTGATTTTATAGATTCAATTAAATCATTATCTAAAGTTTGATTTAAATCTAAAGTAAAAGGTTTTTTTGAAAGGTGTTCACCAACATTTTTTTCAGATAAAGTAAGAGCCCCAATAACATTTTTTCTATCTAAATCATCAAAATCAGTATTTTCATCATTATTCATTTGTTCTACCATATGAATAACTTCTTTTCTAGTAGTTATAATAATTCCTTCTTTACCAACCCATTTGTCTAATACTAATGCAATTGGTTTTGTAATAGGATATAAGACTTTTAATAAAATAATAACAATCGGAGAGAATAAAGCCCCAGATTTCAAAGGGTTTTTAGAAATAATACTAGCAGGTAATATTTCTCCAAATATCATAATTAAAAAAGTTGAAACTAAACCAGCAATAAGACCAGTTCCTACAACAGCACCTAAAAAAATAGCAAGAGTAGAATTAACCGCAGTATTTCCTAAAAGTAATGTTACTAATAAAAGATTATTGTCTTCTATTACTTTTTCAACTTTTGGAGCAAATTGATTACCTAAATCTTTTTGTCTTAGGATTTCAGTTTTACTTAATCCCATAAGTCCAATAGTAAGACCAGAAAAACAACCAGAAAGAACAATAAGTCCAATAACAATAAGAATATCTAACATTTATGTTTCCTTAAATAAATATATATTATTTTATAAAAAATACACTTAAATATTGTTTAAAGTAAAAATTAAAAAGTAATAAACAATTTTTTTAAAAAAATATATATATATAATTAAAGTATTAATTTATGAAAAGATAAAAGGTTTAATATATGAAATATGAGATAGTAGAAGATTTTTTTATTCAAGAAATAAGAGAAGATGAACAAGGAGAGTTTTATGATATAGAAACATGTGATAAGATAATAGAGGAAAAACTTGAAGTAAAAGATATTTCATACAAAATAAGAGAAGAGACATTAAAAACATTAAATATTCCAAATGTAATAGATAGTAGAAAAAAATATTCAAAAGGTTATATGTATAATGTTTTAGAATATCAACATAATTTAGAAGGTTTTTCCTTTAATTTAGGAGTTATAGTATGGAATAAAGAAACAAAGGAAATATCATATAAATTTATTCAAAAAGATTATTTAGATAAATTGGTATCAATAATGCCAAAATTAAGTTTTATTCAAGAAATAATAGAAAGTAATAAAAAACATATAGAAGAAATAATAAAAGAAGAAGATAGTATATCAAATCTAAGAAGATTTATAATTAATTATGGAATTAATTATCCATTAACTCATAATTATAGATATAGACTAGGAAATTCTCATTTAGAATTTGAAAATGAAAAAGAAGAATTCAATATAAAAAAAATAATAGATAAAGTATATAAGTCAAATATATCAAATCATTTTAAGGAAAATTAAAAAATGATTGAAGCTGGTTTATTGTTTTATATTATTGGTTCTTTAATGGTGATTATTACTATGGTTTTATTAAATAAAAAAAACTATTATCAAAAAAAAGTACCATTAAAAGAAATTATATGGGCCTCAATTTTTTCTTGGTTTATTTTAATTGCAATATATTATGCAGTATATGTAAAATTAAAAAAATCTAAGAAAAAATAAAAAAAGAAATAAATTTTTCTTTGGTTAGGCATAATGAGAAATAATTTTTTTTCTTAATTCTTCATTTGTCTTAAGTTCTTTTTTCATAGAACTCCAATTTAAAAATTTTTGTTCTTCAATATCCATACCTTCTTTTGTATTTAATAACCAAAAAGAAGCCTTATTGGTATCAGAAGAATGACCACTTTTTGGACAAAAACCACCTTTAAAATTATTATTTTCATCAAGAGTAGATATTCTAATATCATCATATAAAGAACCATCAAGGGGGCAATTATTTTTAAACCAAACATAATGAGTATCTCCATTAATAAGACCTTCTGAAACTAAAAATCTTAATTTTGGAATTAACTTATCAAATCTACTTGATAGAGTTTCAGTTTTACAAAACCAATCATAGAACTCAAAATAATTATTTGTATTTTCTATTGGTTTTTCTAAAAGTTGATTAATACTTAATTGATTCATAATTTTTCCTTCTTTATTTTCTGAGTATAATTGTACCTAAGTCTTATTAAATAATGTTTAAGATTAAACACCATATTCAATACAAGTAATATCTCTTCTATTAGCATCAATCATAATATTAAGAAGAACTTTAAGAGTATTTATATCATTTTTAGAAAAATCTTTAATACCATTATCTTCATCTTCAATATATTCAATATCTTCTGCCAATGTATTGATTGAATTTTCTGTGTTAGTAATTTGAATATTTCCAGTGTTATCTTCATTCCACCACATTAAATAATCAGTAAATCCATTGTCAACATCACTTGAAATATTACCTAAAATATTTCTTAATTCAGGTGTTTCTTTTTCTAATATAATGTGTGTAGTATAAGTAGTTAGTTTCATGATTTTTTCCTTCTTTGTTTTATTATTATAATTTTACTATATTTCACATTAAATATAGGTTAAACTAAAGTATTTTGTGTGGATTTTTTCTTTTAATTTCATTATATTCTTTTTGATTTAATCTATAAGCAAATTTCAAAAAATCATCAAAACTAATAGTAGTATAACCAGATCTATTAGATAAAAGTCTATCTAATGAGATTTCTCTTTTATCAATATCAAAAAAAGAAGTCATATATAGAATACCTCTATACCAACAAGGCATATTTAATGTCCATTTACCTTTTTTTGCCTCTCTAATTAACATATTTTCAGAAAATTGTAATTTTGCCATATTAAAACCTTTAATAATATTCAACATAAGGAGTTAAATCCCCAGAAGTATGATCATTATCATAAGAGATATTTTTAATATTTTTTTTATCCCAAAGAATATTAACATCACCTCTTAGGACAATACCATGTTTTTTTGATAATTTAGCAAGAACATTAGTGAATTCTTCAAATCTTTGTTCCATTTCTAAATCTTTTTCAGGATATTTATTATTATCAATCATATTATTTCCTTCTTTTTATATATATGATTATATAGTAAATTACCTTAAAAGAAGATAAAGATATCAAAATTTTAAATTAAAATTTTCTAATATTTGTTTAGTTTTATCTTTTAATTCTTGTGGTCTAAAATCATAACCTTTTTTTCTTTGAAAGAATTGTTCTTCATTATATAAAGCAATATAATTTAATAAAGAAAGAGGTAAATCTTCATAATTATTATTTAAAGAACTTGTACCATAAACAAAAATATTTATTTTATATTGAATGGTTTGTTTAATAATGTCTTCATTATTTGTTAATAATTGAAGCATATAACACATATTTTGTGGTAAATTGGTTCTTTTTAAAGTTTCTAATAAAAGGAAATCAATAAAAGATTGTTCTAATTTATCATTCATAAAGAAAAAAATCTTTTTAGAAATTTCCATAGATTGTTTTGTACCATTAAATAATTTAATAAAGTTTTGATAAAAAGAAGGAACAATACATTCCAAAATGATTTTATCATTGTAATTTAAATTATATTTATGTATTAAAATATTAGAAAAATTAAGAAGAGTGATTAAAAAATCATCATATTCTAAATTTTTTCTCCAATCTTTTAAATAGTGTTTAACATCAATAAAGGATATTTTTTCTTCTGGTAATTGGTTTTGAAATATTTGTAAAATAAAATCATTATCAAGAGAATTAAAATTCTTATTAAAGTTTAATTCAATAATTTTTTTATTGAAATAATTTTCAAGGTTTTGAGGGAAAAAATGTTTATAAGTATTTATAAAATCAAAAAAATCACTATCATTTTGAACAGTTTTCCAACTATGTATTAAAGATTCAGAATTTAAAGGTATATCTCTTTTTTTATAAACAATAGAAGAGAAAAGAGTTTGATTTCTTTGAAAAAAATTATGCTGATAAAAAGAAATAATTTCTTTTGAAAATCTTTTATCAAGAGAACACCAATCTAAAATAGTTTGTTGATTTATATTGTGATATTTAGAATGTTCTAAACAAAAATCTTGTAATTTTTTAACAAAAAAAATACAATATTCTTTCCATTTATAATAAGAATTATTAAATGTTTTTTTTGTTTCTTTGTGTTCTTTAATAAAAATATTTATATCTTCTAATAATGTTAAATTATTTTTTATTAAAAGTAATTCTTGAATGTTTTTTTTCATTTATTATTTCCTCATAATTAATGTAATATTTTACGTTAAACTAACTTAAATCAAGGTTAAAATAGTAAAAAGTATAATAAAGAATAAAAACACATCATTTTTAATAAACTTCTTTTAAGGAATATAATGTTAATATATATGTATATAACAAGAAGGAATAAAATACCTATTTATATAATAAATAAAAAAAGAAAAGGTTAAAAATGAGATTTTATGAAGGACATATAAATAGTTTAAAAGAGAATGAGATTTTTGTATTTGGTTCTAATCCAGAAGGAAGACATGGAAGGGGAGCAGCAAAATATGCAAAGGACAAATTTGGAGCAATCTATGGAAAAGGTAGAGGATTACAAGGTCAATCATATGCATTACCAACAAAAAATCTAACACCAAATTATGAAGAACAAATTTCAAAAAGAAAAAAAATAGTGTATGAAAAAAGTGGAGATAAATCTTTAAGTAAAGAACAAATAAAAACAAATATAAAAGAATTATATAAATTAGTAAGAACTATGCCAGAAAGTCATTTTTATATTGCATATCAAAATGACTATAATAATCTAAATGGTTATTCTTCAGAAGAAATGTTTGATTTATTTACTGAAAAACTTAAAATACCTAAAAATATTTATTTTAGTGATACATTCAAAGAAATGGCAAAAGAAAAAGGATTTTTAAGTCAATATTTACCAGAAGAAGATGGTGTAACACATATTAATGTTTATACAAAAGCCAAAACAAAATTAGGAAGATTACTAACAAATATGTCAAATATATCATTTCCAATAAAAATAAAAGGAAAAGAGTATATTTTTTCTTCATTAGAAGGTTATTGGTATTTTACTAAAATTAAATTAATAAAAGGTGTGGAGGATTTTTCTTTTCAAAATATAGATTGTTTTAGTGCAAAAATAAAAGGAAATAATTTTTTAAAAGGAGATAATAAAATAAAAGAAGAAGATTATCCTTCTTTTCAAAAAGAAATAAAGAAAGCATTAAAAGCAAAAATAGAAAATAATGAAGAAATAAAAGAATTATTGATTTCCACAACATTACCATTTATACATTATTATTATTATGGTGAAGGAGATGATAGTAAAATTATTTTAAAAAAAGAAGATGAATGGATGATGAAAGAAATAGAAAAAATCAGAAAAGAACTTCAAAAAAAAGAACCTATGGAAGAAAATGAATTAGAGTTTTAAAGATTTAAGGTTTTTTTGTGGTTGAAATCTTGATTTTAATTTTATCTAATATTAAGTTAAAATTAAAATTATTAAGATAATATAATTTTAAGGAGTTTAAATAAATTAAGAGTAAAAAAACCCACCTCATAAGAAGTGGGTTTTATAATGATAATATTTTGTTAAAATTTAAGATATAGATCTTAATGATATTATATTTGAATTATCTAGTAAATTAACAAAACTCAATGAGTTAATTTCTTCATTATTATCAATGTCATAACTATGGAGATTTAATTGAAACCCAAAATTTAATTTTCTAAAAATAGAAAATATTTCAATAATATTAGGTTCTACACAATCATCATAAGTTATATTTAAGATGTCATTTTTCACATTATAAGTTTCAAAATAACCTTTCCAACTTTTACTTAAAATAAAACTACCTTCTTTATTATTAGAGTAATGAATTACTGTTTGATTTTCATCATGATTAACTAAAAAATCTATATCTTCTTTAGTTGCCTTAACGCTTATTGTTGTTCTTATTATTTTCGACATATTAACTCCTAAAAATGTAATATAATTATAACAATTTTTTTAAGTTAAAAAGTAATTTTTCAAAAACAAAACCAATTCAAAAAGTCCTATTTTAAGGGATTTTAAAAAAGGAAGTATGTATTTTAGGGAGGAGTAGAGAGATTATAAATTTTGTATTTTTTTTTGAAAAAAAATATAATTTTTAAACTATTTTTAAAATGCTTATTTTAAGGTATTTGTAATAAAAAAAACAAAAATATTTATTTTTTACAAAAGTATTTTTTTATAATTAATTAAAAAAGAGAAAAAATGAAAAAAATAAAAAGAAAAACACTTGAGACAAAAATAAAAATAAAAGTCAATAAAAAAGGAAAAGGGGAATATTCAATTAATACAGGAATAGGTTTTTTTAATCATATGTTAGAAACATTATCAAAACATAGTGGGATAGATATAAATATAGAATGTAAAGGGGATATTCATATTGATTTTCATCATACAGTAGAAGATTGTGGAATAGTTTTAGGTAAAGTGTTAAAAAAAGAATTATTTCCTATTAAAAATATAGAAAGGTTTGGACATAGTAGTATTCCTATGGATGAAAGTTTATGTGAATGTAGTATAGATTTGTCAAATAGACCTTATTTATTTTTAGATTTAAAAGAAACAAAAGGAATAATAAAAGATTTTGATATAGAATTAGTGTATGAATTTTTTTCAGCATTAATTTCAAATTTAAGTATAACAACACATATAGAACTAAAAAGAGGAGAAAACAAACATCATATTGTGGAAAGTTGTTTTAAATCATTTGCAGTAGCATTAAAAAATGCATTGAAAAAAAATAAAAAGGTAAAAGTACCAAGTACAAAAGGAAAACTTTAAGTTTTCCTAATATAAGAATTATTTTTAACTATAAAAAGAATTAAAAACTTCCATTTTTTTTAAAAGTATCCATTGATTTTTTAAATCAATATTTAATTTACCTTCAACAGAAAAAGAATTAATAATATCTTTTGTAGGTGTAAAAGTTTTTTTATTTTTCTTTAAAAAATAATAAAGGTTTGATATATATTGATAGTTTTTATCTATATTTTTATCAAAAGAACTTAAAATAATCATAGCCTCTTCAAAAAACTCAGATTGAGATAATCTATCAATAGTTAATAACTCAACAATTTTAATATCAGACAAATTATTAAAATTTTTAAAATCTTCAAAATGTAAATAAACAAATTTCAATAAATTAATATATTTTTTAGGTATTTTGTCAATTTCTGAAAGTTTATTAAAAACACTTTCTAAATCTTTTGATTTAAATAATAATAAACTATATAAGTAGATAGAAGAAAATTTTGTTTTATTCTCTTTTGTTTTTTTTGAAACTTCGTCTAAAATATCCATAGATATTTCAAAACCATTTTTTTCTTCAAAAAATAAATGTTTTTTTGAATGTGAAATAAAAGGAAAAAAATCCTCTAAAATATTTAATTTATTTAATGTTCTAAAAAAATTAGAAGGTTTCTTTGTTGTTAGTGATTTTTCTAATTCTTTAAAAACTCTTTCTTTTGAAATAGTTTTAAATTCTTCTTTCATATTATATTTACTTAATAAATTATTAAAAGACTCAAAATCAACTTCAAAATCAGGTAATTTGGCACTCATTCTTGCAACTCTTAAAAATCTTAAAGGGTCTTCAATAAAAGCTTCACTTGTAGGTCTTAATATTTTATTTTTAATATCTTCTAATGGTGTAGAATTAGGTGCTTCAATATATTCACCAGTTTCTTCATCAATTGCAATACTATTAATAGTTAAATCTCTTCTTTTTAAATCATCATAAATAGAAACATTATCAACTTCTGTTTGAAAACCACTATAACCAATACCAGATTTTCTTTCAATTCTAGCAAGAGCCCATTCATCATTAGTTTCAGGATCTAAAAAAACAGGGAAATCTTTACCAACTTGTTTAAAACCATTGCTTGTTAAATAATTAATAGTATCAGAAGTAGAGAAACCTTCTTTTGTAACAATTAAATAATCTTGGTCATTAGGTTCTAAATCTAAAAGTTTATCTCTAACATAACCACCAACAATATATTTTTTAAATGGTAAAGTTTTCAATATAGTTCCTTATATTTTATAATAATTGATTATATCCATTTAAAACTTAAAAAGAGATGAAAAAAAACTATTTTCTTTTATAACCTTCTAATATGTATATTCTATTTTTCTTAAATGATTTATTACTATGACCTAATTTATTAGTACTATTTATATTATCAACAGCTAAAAAACTACCATAATGAAACAAGAAATCTTCATCATGTAAATCTTCAGAAAATAGACCTTTTAAACATTGTTTTTCAAATCTTTGATTAAATTTTCTAAAAATATCATTAGTTTCTTCACCAACAACAAAACAAGAAGGATTTAAACTATCTCTATCAAAAGAAAGATTTAAATATTTTAATAAAAGATAATCAATAAATTTATCAGAAAGATTAAAGGAAGGTATATATTCTTCTTCTTCTGTTTCATCATTTATATATGTATCTTTAACTTCTTCAGGAATAGTTTTTTGAAAAAAATCTTCAAATTCTTCAATAGAAAAATCTAAATGATTGATAATTTTTCTACCAAAGACTTCATTTAAATGAATAATAGGTAAAGAATTAGATAATTCAATATCTTCAATTCTACATTTTATTCTTTCTTTTTTTGCTTCTTCTTCTTTTTTTATTCTTTCTTTTACTAGTTCTTGAAATTTTTCATTTGAAATAAAAGGGGTATCTTCATTAGTATTCCAAATATAACAAGAATCAATATTTTGATTATCTGCATTTCCAAATCTACCATTCATTTCAGAAACAACATATAAAGGATGACCAATTTCTTTTGATATATCTTTTAAAATATCACCTTGTAAAGAAATATCAATATCACCAAACCATATTTTTTCCCAAAGTTGGTTTATATCATTGAAAAAGAAAATATTACTATTAAAAACAATTGTATTGTGTCTATATTTTAATCTATAAAAACTTTTTGAACCACTTAACATAAAACCAAGTGGTAATTTATAGTCAGAAAATATTTTCAAAAAACTATCATTCATAAAAAAACCTTTTTTATTTAATTATATTTAAAATAGAATCAAAAAAACTCAAATCATTAAAGACATAAGTGTTTATATTTAATTTTTAATGATTAAGAAATTATTTTAGACTACTATCTAATGCTTTTTTACCTTCTAATTTATAATCAATTTTATTAGTTTCTTCTAAATTAGGTTTAGGAACTTCAACTTGTGTTTCAGGTTGATATTTATTTATAAATCTATCACCACCACCTAATTCTTTTGTAAGAGGTAAATTAATAATTCCAGTATTAATTAAAATAGTTGTAATAATTACAGCTAAAACAAAAGAAGCATAAACCTTAAAGTATTTTGGTACAAACTTAATAATTACAAAAAGCCCAACAAAAAAACTAATAATTACAAGAAAAAAAGAAAGAGTATTCATTGTTTTTCTCCTTTATTTGTCTCTCTATAAACTACATTAGAACCTAATGCCCAAGGAGTACCATTTTCAGCAGATTTATTAATTGCTTCTAGTGTCATATATGTTGCAAGTTGTGGATTCATTTTATCAGAAATGATTTTATCAACTTCAAGTGCCATAATAGCTCTTGCTTTATCTAACTCAAATTGTTTTTTCATAATTTCAAGTTCTGCTGCCATAGATTTCATTTTAGTAGCTTTTTCAATTTCTATTTTTGCAAAATCTTCTTTTGATTTCATAATAGATTCAGGCCAACCAATTTTACCAAAAGTTAAATTAACAATATTAATAGGAGAACTCTCAAGTTTTTTTCTAACTTCACTTTCAACAAAATCTCTAACAACACCAAGATTATCCATCATTTCTTCAATTTTATAATTATTTAAAGCAAGTCTAACAGTATCTCTTAAAACAGGTTTAATAAATGTAGTATAAACTTTTTCTTCTTCAATAATAATTTGTTGATACATAGAAGAAGTATTAGAAGAAACACCTTTTACTCTTTCAAAAACTTCATTAATAGATTTAGTATCTTTTTTAACAGAATATTGTAGTTCTAAGTCTAATTTCATTTCTAAATCTGATTTAGCAATAAAAAAATTACCAGGAACTGTTTTAGAAGTTTCTGCAACAGATAATCTAACCAATTTAGGGCAAGCACTTAAAAAACAAGCTTCCATTCTTAAAGCGCCAGGGTTTCTAATCTCTTTTTCCAATCCACTTGTAGTTAATTGTTTTCCAACTTCACCATTTTCAATAATTACTTTTTCTCCACAACCTGTGAATAAAACAGTTGCAAGAATAACAATAAAAATCATTTTTAAACTATTTAAAGTCATATTATTTCCTTCTATTTTTAATATGTTATAATTGTAATATAAATTATCTTAAATATATATTAAAACAATTATAATTCATAATAATTATTATAAAAAAGGTAATGTCTAATAAACATTTTTTGTTTTAATTAAGTATAATGAGGTACAAAACAAAACAAAAAGGACAAAAATGAAAAAACAAATAATAATAGCAAGTTTGATTTTAGGATTAGGAACAACAAGTTTAATGGCAAAAGGTGAGGGAAGTTTTATGAAATGTGTAGATAAAGCAGAAACAAAAGCAGAATTTCAAGAATGTAAAAAAAACTTAAAAAGTAAAATGGGTGGAAAAAGTATAGAAGAAATGAAAACACATATTTTAGAAAAAATATCTAAAAGAGAAAAAGGTTTAAATGCAGCAAAAGAATGTGTTAAAAAAGCACAAACAAAAAAAGAATTAAAAGAATGTAGACCAAAACACAAAGGTAAACATAAAAATAAAAAATAAAAAAAGGAAATGAATGACTTGGAGTTTTAATTTCTTTAATATAAATGAAGATGAAATTTGGGAAGAATTTGAAATAGAATATTCTAGGTTAATTCATTTTAATATAAGAAAAATATTTAGAGAATATAATTTTAATTATGATAAATATGATATAGAAGATTGTTATAGTGAAATAATTTTAAAATTATACAAACAAAAAAAATCTATATTAGAAAAATATAATAGTAATGAAAGTAAATTTTCAACATACTTAACTATCATATGTTATAACAAAATAAAAGATTATATGTCTTCAATGAAATATAAATATAATGAAAGAAGTGCAGAGAAATTAGAAATCTTCAATATTCAAAGTGATATGAAGATAGATGATATATTACAAGTAAATGAAATATTTGAAAAATGTTTAAATGAAAAAGAAATATTAATTATGAAATTATTTTATTATGAAGAATTAAATAGTAATGAAATATCAGAAATTTTAGGTGTGTCTGATTCAACAATAAGAGTCACAAAAAAGAAAATATTAGAAAAAATAAAAAGGATGTATGATGTATAAAGATTGTTTAAAAGAAGAGCAAATTTTAGAAATATTAGAAAATAAACCATTAGAACAAAATATTCAGAAACATCTAGTTCATTGTAGTGAGTGTTTAAAAAAAGTTTCATATATTAAGAAAAATGAAAAATCAATAAAAATTTTAACACCAAAAAAACAAAAAAAATTATTATCCCTACAAACAATTGCAGCTAGTATAGCAATAGTATGTACTATATTTTTATATGATAAATATTTAAAACCAATATCTCAGCAGATTAATGAAAAAGAATATTTGACTCAATTAGAATATATAAAAGAGGATATATTATTCAATGAATATCTAAAGCAAGAAACCAATATATTTGAAGAAGATATAATAGAACAAATATTACCGAAAAAGTTAGAAATCATTTAAAAATATTTTTTGGAATTTAATAATAAGTGAAAAAGAATTATAATATAATATAACTTATAAGAAAGAGATATTATATTGGAAATAATAATAGGTTTCATAGTAGGAATAATTAGTGGTCTACTAGGAATAGGTGGAGGAATTGTTTTAGTTCCAATACTAACAGTAATGTCATATACATTAACACAAGCAATATCAATATCAATATTTACAATGCTAATAACTTCTTTATTTGGTTCTGTTATGAATTTTCATAAAGATAAAACACATTTAAAAGATGGAATAATCATAGGGCTAGGAGCATTTATTGGAGGAACACAAAGTACAATAATACAACATATGTTAAAAGAAGAATATATGTGGTATATAATGCTGAGCGTTTTATTTTTTTCTTTATTAAAATTACTACTTGAACCACCATTAAAAGATATTAAAGAAGGTAAAAATCACAATTTATTTTTATTATTTGTAATAGGTTTTTTAGTATCTTTATTAGGTATGTCATTAGGAATAGGTGGAGCCATAATATTGGTACCTTTATTGATAACTATTTTAAAATATGATTTAAAAAGTGCAACAGAGTTAGGCTTACTATATATATTATTTGCTTCGTTTGGAGCGTTTATATCTCAAATAATAGATAATAATATATATTTAAAAGAAAGTTTAATAATAACCTTTTTTAGTATCTTAGGTTTGATAATAGGAACAAAAATAAAAAAAGGTATAGACCCTAACATATTAAAAAACATGTTATTAGGTCTAAATCTATTATTAATTATTGTTGTAATTACAAAAATAATATAAATTAAATTATTTTTTTTACTAATTTTCTATTTTTAAAAGAAAAAATCATTAATAGTAAAATACTAAAAATCAAGTAATATGTCCATAATGGAATTTTAAAAGGATCACCTGTTGCATATGAATGTAAACCACTTAAATAAAAATTAACTCCAATATAAGTCATAAGAATAGAAGAATAAGCAAAAATAGAACCAATAGTGATAACATAAGGGTTGTTTAACTTTGGTACAAATCTTAAATGTAAAACAATCACATAACAAATAATAGAAATGTAAGCCCAAGTTTCTTTTGGATCCCAAGCCCAATATCTCCCCCAAGATTCATTAGCCCAAACACCACCTAAAAAATTACCAATAGTGAGTAGTATCAAACCAAAAATTAAAGAGATTTCATTATAAACAGATAATACTTTAATTTTATTTTTGATTTCAGGTTTAATATTTACTAATAAATATAAAAATAAACAAGTTAATCCAATAATAAAAGAAATAGAAAAGAAACCATAAGAAGAAGTAATAATAGAAACATGAATACTCAACCAATAAGATTTTAAAACAGGTACTAAATTTGTTATTTGTGTATCAATTTCACTTAAATTAGCTACAAATAAAAAAATAGAAGCTACAATAGAAGAAGAAGCTAAAAGGAAAAATTGTTTTCTAAAAAATAAAATACCAGCAAAAATACTAGACCAAGAAATAAATAATAAACTTTCATAAAGATTAGACCAAGGAACATATCCAGAGATTTGATATCTAAGAAAACCTCCAAAAGTAAAAAGTAAAAAACCAAAAAGTAAAAAACCAAACAATATATAATAAATATATTTATTAGAATAATTATTAATAATATTTAAAATAGAGAAAAATAAAAATAATATAGATAAAACTAAGAAATAAAAAAATAAATGATAAAAAATATCAAGTTTGTTATATTCTATTTCTTTTTCAACTAAGTTTTTATCATATTTTATATAATGTTGTTGTTGTAAAAGTATTTTATTTAAATATTTATTTGTTTGTTCAAAATTGTTATCTAAAAAAGAAGAATATAATTTTTTAACAAAAATATTACTAATTAATAAATGTTTGTTTTGAAATACATTTTTAAATTCTTTTGGAGAATATAGTTTATAATCACTTCTTGAATTATTAGGGAAAATTCTTAATAATTCATTTTGAAAAATAAGATTTAAAATATTTAATTTTTCATCTAATTTAATAATTTCTTTTTCAAAAGTACCTCTTTCAAAAGGTTTTTTAAGATTAGCTTCAGAAACTTCTTTTTTTAATAAATAGTTTTTAGAAGAAAAAACTTGTTTGAAAGAAATATAATCATCATTGGTTTTGAATATTTTTTTAATTTTATGGTGCTTAATTTTAATAATTTTAATAAGTTCCCATATTTCAGGTTTAGAAATCATAGAAAGTATGATTTGATTATGGTTTAAATTAAATAATGTTTTTTTACCAGTTATTTTGTAAACTAAATCTTTATTAAAACTATCAATTAAAATTTTTTTGTTATTGTTTTCAAGATAAAGTTTAGAAAAAGTGTTAGCTGATTTTATATAATTTTTTTCAAAAAAAGTTATGTAATTTTTAATATCAATTTCTTTTTGTTGATTTATTTTTTTCATGTAATCTCTTACATGAGGATGATAAATAGATAAATCATCATTTGCTAAAATCTCATTTTGTTGATTAAATAAAATTAAAGAAAAAATTATGATTAATTTATTTTCTTTTAAAAAAGTTATAAGTTTTCTAAATCTACTACTTTTACTAAAAAAATTTAATAAAAATCCAAAAATCAATAAAAAGTAACCTAAATAAGTAATCCATTTACCAGGGTCATTATTTAAAGATAACAAAGTACCTGTTTCATCAGGGAAATAAGAACTTTGAAAAAAGGTATAATTTCCAATCTCTAAAACATTATTCATATATAAATTATAAGGTATTTCTTTTTTATCAAAATAAACAACAATATTACTTTCATATGAAGAAGCAGAGTTTGTTCCAACATACTTTGTTAATTTAAAATCATTTAATTTAACTTTAAATGGAAGGATTAATTCTTGTGGAGAAATATTAATTAGTATTTTTAAATCTTCAATTTCAATATATTGATTAATATTATGTTTGTAATTTTTATTTTCAGCAACTTTAACTGTTTTTTCCTTTCCATTATATTTTAAAGAAAAAATAGCTAAATTAACTTTATTATCATTCATTTTTATATGTTTAAAATCTTTATAACTAATAAAAAGTTGATGATTATTAAAATCAAATTTTTTATTAAAGAAATTTAATTCTTTTATATAACCATTCATTTTAAAAGGGTAATATTTATTAATAGTTTTATTTTTATGTTTGATAGATATACTAATATATGATTGTGTAGAGAAACCAGTTTTTACAGTTTCACCTTCTTTTATAGGAATTAATACTTCATATCCAAAATATCTAGTTAAAAAAGCACCAAATAAAATAACAACAAAAGAAGAATGAAAAGTAAACCTACCAATATTTTTCCACATTTTAAATTTAAAAATAATACCTATAAGATTAATAATAGTTAAAAGTAAAAAGAATTCATACCAAAAAGAATCATAAACTAGATAAAAGGCACTAATTGTACCAAAGTCATTCTCAATAAAGGTTGCAATAGCAGCACCTAGTCCAAGAATAACTAAAAGAAAAATAGTTAATTTCAAATTAAAAAATAATTTTGATAATTTATTTATCACGTAATGTTCCTAATGATTTTGTTAAGATTATAATGAATAAAAAATAAATAAAAAATTATTTTAAAGATAAGAAAGAAAGAGAAACTTCAATTATATCTTTAATAGAAGTGTAAGAAGATTTATTAAGATTTATATTAGAATTAAAATCTAATTGTTTTTTACCTGAATTAAATTTTTCAATCAAAAAACAATCTTCTTTTTCACTAATAATAATAAGATGGGTTAAAGATAAAATAGATATGATTTTTTCTTCAATTAAAGTTTCAATCATATCATATTTATACCAATCATCTGTAAAAGTAGTCATTAAGATTTTTAATTACCCATAGTATCATTATATGTATTTGTTACTTTATCCATACCAGTAGATAAAGAAGATATAGCTTTTTCTTTATCTATTGAGATAGAAAAATCACCTTCTGAATTAGTAAAAGAAAAACTACTAAAAAGTCCACCCCAAATCATAACACCAATAAATCCAAAGATTGCTAATTTAAACATTTTAATTCCTTCTATATTTTTAATTTTGAAGGTCAATACCTTCTTTGTATATAATATAATTATATTATATAAAACCTTAAAAATAGGTTAAAAAAACAATAAAAAAAAATAAAAGTATTAAAAATTTAAAAAGTTTCTAAAACACCAAAAAAAAAATAAAAAAATGCTAAAATAAAGAAAAAAGGTTTTTATATGAAAAGTCTATTTAATTTAAAAACATTTAAAAGATTTAAAGAAATATTAAAAGGAAGAGAAAAATATCATTTAGAAAGCACAAACAATTGGCAAGAGGTATGGTTTGTTTTAAAGAAAAATAATGATTTTTTAGAATTAAAAGAAATAAAAAAATTAAAAAAGAAAATTGAAACTTCAATTTTAGAAAAACTTTCTAAAAAAGAAATTGTAGAAATGTTATTACAAGAAAATGAAAATAAGGAATATTTAGAAGAAAATATTTTAAAACTAGAAGAAAACAATAAAAAATTAGAAAAAGAAATAGAAGATTTAGAAAAAATATTATGTCTTGAGGGTTTTTCACAAAAAGAAGAATTAGATATAGTAAAATTAATAAATGATAAAGAAGAAGTAAATTTAAAAGAAAAAACAGAAAAAGAAATAAGGATAGAATTAAGAGAAATTTTAAAAGATTATTCAAAAGAAGAATTATTTTCAATAATGAAAAACTTAAAAGAAGAAGAAAAATCAATAATCTTAAATATTTTACCTCTTGAAAAAAGTTCTAAATTAATAAAAAAGTTTAAAAAAGAAGAAAATGAAAACCTATTATCATTGATGGGATTAATAAATCAAATAACAAAAGAAAAAATAATAAAAACTAAAAATTCAATTTTAGAATTATCAACAAAAAATAAGAAAAAAATAAAAATTTAAAAAAGTTTATAATAAAAAAAAAGGAAAGAAATGAAATCATTAGGAAATGTAAAAATATTATTAGTAATGGCAGGTTGGGCAACAATTCTAACAATGGACGGTAAAATAGATAATAGTTATTTAATTCTAATTCCATTATTATCAGCATTAAGTGTATATTGTCTTGAAGATTGTGAAGAAGTAGAATTAAAAGAAAAAAAATAATGAAAACAAAAAATCTTTCAAATTTCTCAGGATCTTCAATAGTTTGAATAGCAATAATTACTAATAATAAAAATGAAATAGAATTAAGTTATTTATTGTCATATATAACTATATTTTGTTTAAAAGAACCTAAAACAGGGAAAAAAATAATTTTTAAATAAAAAAAAAGGAAACCTTTAATAGGTTTCCTTTATAAGGATAAAAGATATTATTAAGCAATACCTTCTAAATTAATAAAATTATCTAAAACAAATCTTTTTAATCTACCATTGGCTTCTAAATCTTTAAACCAAACATATTTATCATTATCATTGTTAGAATTAGAAGAACCTTCATAATCAATATCTAATGTTGCTTTTCTAACAACTTTTGTACCATCTGCTTTTTTAAAAGATAAAAGACTTTCTTTGTTATTTCTTAAAGCATTTAATATTTCAGATTTTGAAGGATAACCTGAATTATTAACATTGATAACTCTTTTTACTTCTCTTTTATTTAAATCTTCACCTTTAGAACCACCTTCAAGAATTGATTTAGTTTGTAATTCATCATAATTAGCAAGTTCTTCATCTTCATAGAAAATTACATCTTTTGTAATATTTTTATAAAAGTGTGGTACTTCTCTTCTATCAAGTGTTACAACAAAACAATCCCCTCTCCAAAGTCCTCTTCTATTGTCTTCAAGGTGATAATCACCCCCACCCATAGATTCATCTTCTGAATTAGTTAAAAGAGTAAAAGGGTGTATCATAGAAGTTCTAGGACCAATCCAATTTAATTTATACTCACATAAATCAATATATTCTTTTTTAGTAGTATTTAAAATGATAGCATCTGAATAATCTAACCAATCTGGGTTTTCAGCAGAACTTGAAATTTTAACAGAAGTTTCCCAATTATTAGAATATTCACCTTCATTGTAATCACATAACCATACAAAAGGTTTATTTTTCCAACCACCCTCTGCAATTTCATATAAAACAGCATCAATATAATTATTACCAATATAAGAGTGTTCCATTAATTTAGCCCCATTACTAAAAGTCCAAGAGTCTAATCTTTCATTGTTTTCAATATTTAAAGCAGTGTAGTAAGCACCCATGTTAGTTCCTTCTTTTTTGTTATTTTTTAGAAGATTATTATCTTCTTTTTATATATATAATTATAATATAACCTACCTTAAAAGTAGGTTAAATAAAAATCAAAGAAGGAATATTATTTTTTTTTGTTATTAAAAAGTTTAATTTTTATCTTTAATTAAAAATTGTTTTGTTGGAAGAATTAATTTTAATTGTTCTACACCTTTATTATTAATTTCTTCATTTAATTTTTTAATACCTAAATCTGTAACTCTTTTTTGAATAGAGAATTGAAAATCTAATCTTTTAGAAATATTATTTTTAACTCTTTCTTTTAAAACTTGATTAAAATAAAAAGAAAGATTACTTAAAGGATGATTCAAAAAAACTTCAAAATCAATTTCAACTTGTCTTTGTTTTCTTTTACCAATATTTTTAGAACAATGTTCCTCAATTTTAGAACCATATTGAGAAAATGTTTCTTCTACTTTATTAAAGTAATTGTTTAAATCTTCAATTTTTTTATTTAATTTAAATAAAGGTAAATCAATATTTTTAATTTCAAAGTGTTTTGAAAATTTATTAGTACAAACACAATCACCTCCACTAGAAGAAGTTAAAAAATTCCCCCATTGAGACATAGACATTTCAACAACATGTAATGTTTCTTTTGGAACAATAATTTTAACACCATCAATATAATCAAAATCAGCAGAACTTAAAGTAATTCTAACACCATTTGTTGCTTCTTCATCTTCTAAAAGTGGTTCAGTTATATCAATAGTTTCAATAGTTAAAACACCATAAGATTCTAAAACTTTTTCTTTTTTAGGTTCTTTATCTTCTAAAAGTAAATCATCTTTAAAATGTTCTAAAACTTTTGAAATATTTTCTTTGTCTGTACAAGAAAGGAAAGAAAGAAAATTATTTTTTACTTCATTAATAAATTCTTTTTGAGAAATATTTTCAGAAATAACTAAATATTTATTAATTGTTTCTTCAATCTTAGGAAGATTTTCATTCCATAACCTTAAAGTTTCATTTTTAATTTCTTCTAATCTTTTTTTATCACTTTTAAGAATTTTATCTTTATAAATAATTTCTTTTGCTTCTTTTAAAAATGGTTTAAAAAAAGGAAGTAATGCATTAATTTCATCTTGAAAATCATTTAAAGTTTTTTCCCAAACATTTTCATTATTTTCAATTTCAGAAGAATCACTTTTAACATAACCATCTTTTGTATTATATCTAGTGATAGTACAAGGGGCACCATTTTTATTATTAATATTAATCATAGAAGAAGCCCATTGTTCAGGAGACATTTCAATATTCCATAACTCAATATCAGACATAATAGAAGAACCAAGTTCATTATCATAAATTTTACCATTATGGAAAGAAATACCAACAGTTTTAGATAAGTTTCCAGGGTTTGAGAATAGTTTTTTACCACCATAACTAATAGTGTAATTATGAAGTTTTATTTGTCCTAGATTATTGATAGTTTTCATTTTTTTCCTTCTTTTGATATATATAATTATAACATATCAAACTTAAAAGTAGTTTAATCATTCATATCATTGTAATAACCTATATATTCTTCATTATTAATGTTAGTATTCTTTTTTTTAATTTTGTATTTATTTTCTTTATTATTAATATTTTCAGTACAAGTACATTTAATATTAATAGAATTATCTCTATATATTTTTCCACATTTTTTACATTAATAAAGTATTTTAAAAGCAGTTAAATCCAAAATCATAATTAAAGTCCTATTTTAAATTTGATTATAATCAAAAAAAAATTATTTTAAATTAATTTCATCTTCAACTAGTTTTAAGAAAATTTCAACATCTTCCATTAAAAAAAAAAATCATACAGTTTAGGAATACAATTTTTTGTTTGAGGATTTAATATTCCAAAACCTTTTAATTTTACTTTAAATGTAAATTGTTGTTGTTTTAAAGAAAAAGAATAATACCAATCTAAATTAGTGTCCTTCAAAGAAGTAATTTTATATTCAATATTATCCATTATATAATTTTTTGATTTAAAAACATTATGAAAATTAGGGAATTCCTTTTGTCCTTCACTATATTCAGAAATAACTTTAAAAATTTCTGTCTTTTTTGTTTTAAAATCAAAAATATTCATATATTATTAGTACCAGCAATAATAAGAAAAAGAACAATCTTCATGTTCTAATTCTTGTTTAATATTTTCAAATAACTTAATAGTATTTTCTAGTTCTTCTTCTTCCATAACATGTTTTCCATAAAAGAAACCAGAAGTAGGTTTTAAACCTTCATTTTTTAAATCATCAATGATTTTATCACAAACTTCAACTGTAATTTCAGTTTCTTCACAATTTTCTTGGTCATAGTGTTCTTCAAACCAACCTTGGATTTGATTATTTTTTCTCCAATAGTGGTATTCTTGTTGTTCCCACTCACCAGTTTCTTCATTCTTAATATTTTTATGAATATATTGGTCTAAACCCATATTGATTTTCCTTCTTTATTTGTAATAATTTAATATAATTATATAAATATTTTACTTAAAGTAAGTTTAAAAAATATTAATTTTTCCTTAAAAATCATAAAAATGAAAGAAAAAAAAAGTATAATAAAACCAAAAAAAGAAAATTATATAATAATTAAAAATAAAAAAGGAATATCCATGCCAACTTCTGAAATTTTAATAGTAGAGAATAAAAAAAATGGTGGAAATATTGCTCCTAATAGTTTTGTTGCTCCTAATAGTAAAGTGGAGTATCCTATCAATGTGATGCATAATGTTACAATATATGGTAACACAAAAATTGGCAAATATACTTATATTAATGTAAATAGTGTTATTTATTCAAAAGTAATAATAGGAAAATATTGTTCTATTGGAAGAAATGTTGAAATAGGTTGTGCTTTTCATCCAATAGATTGGTTATCAACTTCACCTTTATTATTCGATAAAAAAATATTTAAAAATAAAGAATATATTTCTTTTCCAAAAGAAAAATGGGAAGGACATCAAGATACAATAATAGGGAATGATGTTTGGATTGGTGCAGGTGTAAAAATCAATTCAGGAATCCAAATAGGAGATGGTGTAATTATAGGTTCTGGTGCAATTGTTACAAAAGATATAGAACCATATTCAATTATAGGAGGTGTTCCTGCTAAAATAATAAAAAAAAGATTTAAAACAGAAGAAATAGAAGAACTATTAAAAATTAAATGGTGGGAATTAGATTTAAAAGAAATAGAAAAAATAGAATTCACTAATATTAGTAAAAGTATTAAACAATTAAAAAAAATAAAAAAGGAATATAAATAATGACAATAAATATAATAATGTCTAATAAAGTAGAAAGTTATATATTTAATTCAATTAATAATTATTTTTTAAAATATATTAAAGAAGATAAAATAATTATAAGTGAAAAAGCAATAGAAAAAGCAGAAGTTTATCACTATCATAGACCTAATTTAGAAAAACAATTAAATAAAAATTCAATAGTAACAGTTCATCATGACTTGGAAGACACTGATCCTTGGTTGGATATAAATAATTATTTAGATAGATATAGAGAGGCAGAGACAATAGTGTGTTTAAACTCAAATCAAATGAATATTTTAAAAGAGAATGGAATAACTAACACAGTTTTAATTCCTCATGGTGTAAATAAAGAAGTATTTAAAGAAAAACAAAAAAAAATAAATTTAAATGACAAAAAAACAATAGGTATCATTTCAAAAAGGTATGTAAGAAGAGTAAAAGGTGAAATCAAATTAATTGAATATCTAAAAAGATTAGATAACACTAAAATAAACTTTATTTTTGTTGGAAATGAAAGAAGAAATGAGTATGAGATAGCAAAAAAATATGGGTTTGAATCAAAATTAATTGAATATCTACCATACGAATTGTATGGAGAATTGTATGAAGAGATTGATTTTTTAATGATAAATAGTTTATTTGAAGGTGGTCCTGGTAATTTACCAGAAGCTATTTATAGTAGAACACCAATAATATCAAGACCAATAGCAATGGTTAGTGATTATTTAGAAGAAAATATTAATGGAATAAAATTAACAGATAATATAGATAAAGATGTAGAAAAGATAAATGAAATAATAAAAGAAGAAAATTATAAAAAATTAATAAAAGAAATAAATAAATATGAAATAAAGATATTATCTTGGCAAGAAGTTATAGATAAATATAAAGAAATATATAGAAAGATAGGAAAATAGTATGTTAGTGATAGTACCAGATACATTACATATTCATAAAAGAGGTTTTGGAAGTTTGTATAATTTTTTAAATCAAAAAGAAATAAAAACATTATATGTATCAGAATATAATGAATATAAATCAAAATATGGAAATTATAAAGAAGATAAAGATTTTTTTTTAGAGGAATATGAAAGATTAAAAACATTAACAAAAGATGAATTATTTAATAAAAGATTATTTAATATAAATATATTCTTATTGGCAAAAGCAGAAATTATGTCATATGTATTAACAAAAAAAAATTGGTATAGAAAAGAAATAAAGAATATAGATACAGAAATATTTGATAAATTATTTAAAGAAAATAAAGAAGAATTATTGTTAAATATGTCAGTGACAATTTTTTGGTTAAAATATTGGAAAAAAAAAATAAGTTTTCAACAATATAAAAAAGCAACACATGCAATTGTTTTTTCAGGTTCTTTAATATATGTTAAAACATTCTTAAATATACTAGAAAATACTAAAATAAAAGTTTATTTAGTAGAACATTTTTTTACAGGTAAAGATTTTTATTTAGAAAATAAACATACTCATACAGCTAATAATACTGATTTAAAATATAAAAATGTATTTGAATATAAAAAAAAATTGTTTAAAGATGTTGATTTAAAAGAAAAAGAAAAAGAAAAAGAAAGAACCTATAAGAGAATAAAAAATGCAAAAAATAAAAATGTAGTACAACCAGAAAAAACAGAGGAAATTTTTTTTGAGAATAAGAATAAAACAATATTAATTATGGGTCAAGTGATAAATGATTTTTCAATAATAGAAACAAATAATGAAAATATTAATAGTTTATTTATATATAAAGAATTAATAAAAAAATTATTAGAAGAGACAGAATTAAATATAATTTTAAAAACTCATCCTTGGGAAAAAAAGAAAATAAATATAGGTAAGTCACTAACAAAAGAAGAAATCACAAAAGAGTTTAAAAATAAAAGATTAAAAATAGTAGAAGATTATAACTTAGAAAAATTAATAGAAGACAGTGATTATATTTGTGGTTTGTGCACTCAATCACTTATTGAAGCAACATTAAAAGGAAAAAAAACACATCAATTTGGAAATGCTTTTTATGGTGAAAAAGGTTTTACTTTTGATTATAAAAATATAGTAGATTTAGTAAAAAATTTAAAAACAGAACCAAAAAGTAATTTAACAATAAAAGAATATATTGATTTTGAAGAATGGTTAACAATAACATTTAAAGAATTATTTAATGTAGAAGATGAATTAAATAAATATTATAAATATTTTAATGTAAATAAAAAACAAATAAAATCATTAAACCCAAATGATTTTAAAGAAAAAATAATGTCAAAAATACTTAATAAAAATAAATATAAAAAATATAAATTACAAAGAGATAAATTTTATATAGATATAAAAAATCCTTTAATTAAAAGAATATTTAAATATTTTCATGGAATAAAATGAAATATTATACAACATCTAAACAACTTATAAATAATGTAAAAAATTTCTATCCTCAAATAGAATTATATACACAAGAAAAAAGATTAAAACAAAAAAGAGGGACTTTTTTAGGTTGGGGTAGAAAAAAAAGTGGTTTAAAAGCTCTTATTATATCTAAAAAAACAAAAAGTGAATTAAGATTGTTAGAAGATGGTTATATAAGATCAATAGGACTTGGAGTAGAAGATAGTAGATCTTTTAGTATAGTTGTTGATGATAAAGGAATATATTATGATGCAAATAGAAACTCCAAATTAGAAGAGATAATAAAAGAGATAAATTTAAATAAAGAAAGTGAATTAAAAACAATTACAAACAAAGCAATAACTTTAATAAAAAAATATGAAATTTCAAAATATAATAATGGAATTTCTTGCAAAAAAGGTTTGTATGGTGATAGAGAAAATAATGTATTAATTATATCTCAAACAGAAGGAGATAGTTCTTTAAAATATGGAATAAAACATGATATAACTACAGAAGAAATGTTAAAGATAGTTTTAAGAGAAAATCCAAATAAAAAAATTTTTATTAAAATACATCCAGACGTATTAAGTGGAAAAAGAAAAAGTGATATAAATATTAAAAAATTACCTAAAAATGTATCAATAATAAATGAAAACTATACACCAATGTCTATTTTAAAACAAATGAAAAAAGTTTATACAAAGACTTCTGGAATGGGTTTTGAAGCATTATTAGTAGATTGTGAAGTTGTTTGTTTTGGTGCTCCATTTTATTCAAATTGGGGATTAACAGATGATAGACAAGTAGTAAAAAGAAGAACAGGATATATAAAAACAAAAGAAGAAGTGTTTGCAGCAGCTTATATAGAGTATAGTAAATATTACAATCCTTTTAAACAAAAAGAAAGTAATATTATAGATACTATTGAAACAATAGGAATATATAAAGAAACATATAGAAATAGAAAACAAAAAAAAATATATTTATTTGGTTTTTCATTATGGAAACATAAATATATCTTACCTTTTTATAAAGAATATAATAAAAAGAATATAAACTTTATCAATACATTTACAACAAAACCATTAAAAAAAGCATTAAAAAAAGGAATGGATGAAAATAGTGAAATCCATATTTGGGGAAAAAAAGATTTTAAAGAAGTGGAAGATTATGCAAAAGAAAATAACATAAAAATAGTAAGAGTAGAAGATGGATTTATTAGATCAATTTCATTAGGTTCTGACTTAACACAAGCATATTCACAAGTATTTGATAGAAGAGGTATTTATTTTGATGCAACACAAGAAAGTGATTTAGAAAATATATTAAATACTCTTGATTTTGGAGAAGGAATAATAAAAACAGCAAAAGAGATTCAATATTATATTATAGAAAATAAATTATCAAAATATAATATTGATAAAAATGAAAAAATAAATATTTCAACAAAAGAAAAAATAATTTTAATACCAGGTCAAGTTGAGGATGATGCCTCAATAAAATATGGTGGTTTTGGTATGACAAACCTTGAATTAATAAAAAAAGTAAGGGAAGAAAATAAAAAAGCATATATTATATATAAACCTCATCCAGATGTATTAAGTGGAAATAGAATAGGTGAAGTATCAAGTTATGATATAAGAGGTTATTGTGATGAAGAAATAAAAGAAGTATCTTTACCTTCTTTATTAGATATCTGTGATGAAGTACATACTATTACTTCTTTAACAGGTTTTGAAGCACTTTTAAGAAATAAAAAGGTAGTTTGTTATGGAGTTCCATTCTATTCAAATTGGGGTTTAACAGAAGATAAAATAAAATGTGAAAGAAGAAAAAGAAATTTATCATTAGAAGAACTTATTGCTGGTACTTATGTAATATATCCTAAATATATAAATCCAAAAACAATGGAATATTGTGATGTAACAATACTATTAAAAGAATTAAAAGAATTAAAAACTAAATACGAAAAAGATGAAATATATAGAAGAAAAATAAAATTTCAAACAAAAATAAATAGATATTTACAAAAAATAAGTAAATGGACAAGATGGTTTTAATCTTTGTTTTTATTTATTGTAGGAGCAAAAGATAAATTAGAAAGTATTTTTTCTAAATCCTCTTGTGATAAATTATTTAAAACTTTTCTTTTAAAATCATTTGATAAATCATGAGTGTTAAATAATATTTTATCCTTAATATTTAAATGATTACAATGTAAAATCCCCCAGTTTATGGTTTCAGCATTAAACATATTTAACTTTGGAAGTTTTTGTAAATGATAACAATTTAAAAAAATTTCAGAAAAGTCAATAACATTTCTAGTGTTAAAAAAAGGAATATGAGTAAGGTTAGAACAAAGAGAAAAAGTCTCTTTTAAAGATAATAAATTATGAGAGTTATCAAATCCCCCAATAGTTTTTAATTTAGTACAAGAATAAAACATTTTAGAGACATTTTTAACTTTATTTAAATCAAGTTTTGGACAAAAAAGTAAATCCTCACAATATGCAAACATTTTTTCAACATTAACAACATTAGAAGTATCAAGGTTAGGAATGGTTTTTAAACCTTTTACTCTTGAAAATAAATTAGAAAAATCAGTAATATGAGAATAATCATAGTTTTCTAATGTATGATTATTTAATTGATTTGTAATAATAAGTCTTCTTAAATGTTCTTTTGTTCTAACTATCTTTTTCATATATATATTATATTAAATAAATGAAAAATGTAATTAAATAATATTTTTTATAAATAATCCTTAAAATGCATTTTAATATGATTAAAAAGGTTGTAAGGATGTTTATCATTGACAGTGGTTTTTAATTTAGTAAGTTTGTCTGAAATTTTATTTAATTCTTTTGGAGACCATTCAATTTGCCAACCTATATTATGTGCTTTTTTTACTAAAAAAGGGTTAGTGACAGCATGTTGGTTATCACAAATAATATAACCTTTTGTAATATTGTTATTACAAATATATAATAAGGCATTAATAATTGCTATTTTTTCATCATAATTACTATTGATTTCATCACTAAAAAAAGAAATATCAACAACTTCACTTGCATTTGTTTTAGGAACATATAAACTAACTAAATGTCTATTTTTAACAAAACAATAGTCAACAGAAATAATATTTTGTTCTTCTTTTTTCATAAAAAATCCTTTTTTTATTAATTATAAAAAAATAATAAAAAAACTGAAACTAAAAAAAAGAAAAAAAATCTAAAGAAAATCAAAAAAAAGAAAAGAGATTTATAATTATTATTGAAAAACTAAGGTAAAAAAATGAGAATAGACTATACTTCTGATTTACATATGGAGAAATTAAACATAAAAAATATAGAAGATTATGTTATGAAACAATTACAACCATTAAATGGTGATTTTTTATTATTAAATGGAGATATATCTGATTATAATTATGAAATATTTGAAATGATAGAAATATTAAATAAAAACACAAATTATAAAAATAAAATTATATATACATTAGGAAATCATGAACTTTGGTCAAAATATCAACCAACAAAAAAGAAAATAAAAGAATTAAAAGAAGGTTTAAAAAAATTAGGAGTTCATTTACTAATAAATGAAATGATAAATTTAAAATCATTAAATAAAAATTGTTTAGATATGAATTTGTTTGGAGGTTTTATATTCTATGATTTTAACATAACAATGGTAGAACATAATAAAAATTATGAAGAAACATTTGATATATTTAAAAATCAAAATGATGTATATAAAACAAATAATTTTTTTAATACAAAAAGGGATTTTATAAGAATATCTAAAAAAGGAAAAGATGTTGTGAAGAAAATAGAAAATATAGATATTATGGTTAATCATTTTACACCAAATACATTATTAAAGGAAATAAGAAAACAAAAAGTAAATGATTTTTTTAATAATGAAATTATAGGAAATGTTTCATTTGAAGATAACTTTTTAAAAGAAAAAAAAATAAAACATTTTTTTACAGGACATTTACACCATAAAACCATATATCAATGTCCAAAAACAAAAACAAAATATTATGTAAATGTAAATCATAATCCATTACTAAATAAGATAGAACAAGTAATAATAGAGAAATAATATTTCTATTATTTGGTTATTAAATTTAAGTCATTTCAATTTTGATATCATTTAGAAAATAATTATTGATAATTAATCTTCTTTTGTTATATTTAAAATTTTATCAATAATCTATTTTAATAAAGATAAAATTGTTATAATAAAGTAAAAAAGAGTCTGATTGAATATAAAAGATTTAAAATTTACACAACAAATAATGAATAGTGTAAACAAAAAAGAAAACCCATTTTTTTGTTCTGAATGTTTGAAGAAAAACCCTTTAATAAAAGAAAAACCCTTAATTGAAGGAAATATATATGTATCAGAAGGTGATTTTATATCTTCTTGTTGTGAAAAAGAAATAATAAGTACAAAAGAAATAATAAATTGGACAATAGCAAAAGATATAAATAATTATTTAGAAAAAAATTTATCACAAGTTTTTTTTGATAACTATTATTTTACAGAAGATATGGATTGTATATTAAAAAGAACACCTAGTGAAGCATTTGGAATCAGAAAATTTAGAATAAATTTAAGAGATGATTTTGAAAAAATATGTAATGAAGTTAATGAAATGATAAGGGAAACAAAAGAGGTTTTAAATATTATAAAACCATATTAATTAAAACCTCTTGTAGTTTATTAAAAATAAAAAAAAATTAAGATTTATTAAGATTTTTTGTTTCTTCATAAGCTTCTTTTCTTGTTTCTAAAAGTATTTTATTATAATTTTGAATAGTACCCTCTAAAACAACATCAGTTTCATCACCATTTTTACTAGAAGGTTTTAAGTCTTCAACAAAATCTTTTACAATTTTCTTAAGAGCTTTAACATCTAAAACAGTTTCTTTAACATTGTCCTCAATAGATTTTGAAGCTTCAGTATTTTCAGATTGTCTATTTAAAACATTGATATATTCTTCATCTAAACCTTTAAAACCTTCTGTTTGATTGTTTTTTAATTTAGATAAATAATCTTCAATAATTTCACCATCACTTAATTTTTTATTTTCTTTTTCTTCAACATAATATTTACAAGCTTGTGCAAATAAAGAAGTTTCAATACCAGCTTCTTTTATAGAAGATTTAGTAACTTTTTCATCAATTTTAAGATTTAACTTCATAATTTCAGTATTAACAAGTAATTTGAAATAATATTCAACAATTTCTTCTTGTGGAGTACTTTCTAATATTTCTTTTGGTTCTACTTCTAATAGTTTAAGATATTGATCATCCATTTTTTCTTTTCCTTTATATTTGTTTTTTAAAATAATACAAAAATAAACTTAAATGAAAATAAAAATATATATGTTTAACTTTAAGAAATATTTAAGATATTTTAAGATAAACTTTATTTATATAAAAATAAAAACAAGGAAATAAAATGAAAAAACTAATTATTTTGGTTTTAATGTTAAATGTAATGTATGCTAATAATGATTACTATATAGGTTTCAATGGTATCGCAAAAGATAGTAAAATGAGAGAATATTATATAAATAGAGCTTCAAAAAATGGTGATTTAAAATCAAAAATAATAGAAAAAATCATAAAAAAACAAATAAAAACAAATAAGAAATCTGACTTAGATTTTATTTTACCTTATGGACCTAGGAAAACATTTAAATCTGAAATAGATAGATTTATAGATAATTATAAAAATGGAAAAAATGGTTACATTAAAGATGAATTATTTGCAAAAGAATTAATTAAAGACTACAAATCAATGATTTCAAATCAAAAAGTTTCAAGTATAGAAGCTCTAAATGTATTAGTGGAAAAAGCAAAAAAAATAGATAAAAATGGAGAAACTAAAAAAGCATTAAAATTATTGGCAAATAATATTGAAAATGTATTTCAAAAAAATGAAAATGATATGTATGGTGTTGATGATTATTTAACAACAAGAATTAAATTAGCAATAAAAGCAGCAGAAAAAGTTAATGATGTAAGAGATGAAGGAATAATATTAAAAAAACATTTAAAAGATTTTACTAAAGATCAAAACTCAGATGTAGCAATGTATGTACATGCAAATTATAATTTAACATGGGCTGAAATGAGTGTGAAAGGTGTAAAAGGACAAAAATTTATAGGAGGGGCGTGTAGAAAATTAGAAAAAGCATTAGATATAATTACTATTGATTTTATAGTCCAAGAACCAAAAATTCAAAAAGAAAAATTAATTTCATATAAACAAAGAGCAAAAAAATTATTAAAAACAATTAAAAAGAAATATTATAAATTAAATAATAATGAGAAAAGAATATGTGAAAGACTTGTAAAGCTTTATTAAAATGTTAGAAAATAATAAGCATTATGTATATAGAATAACTAATGTTAAGAAAAATAGATATTATGTAGGGAAAAGAAGTATTCCAAAAAAGTTTAAAAATAGAAAACCAGAAGAAGATTTAGGTAAATATTATTTTTCTTCTTCAAATAATAAAGGAATAATAAAAAATCAAAAAGAAGAACCAGAGAATTGGAAATATAAAATAGTAAAAAGATTTAAAACAGAAGAAGAAGCATTATTATTTGAAATCAAATATCATTGGAGATTAAATGTCCAAAAACATAGATTATTTTATAATAATGCTAATCAAACAAAAAATGGATATTTTAGAGATAATATGAAAAATTAGTATTCATATAATTCATTATGTATTTTTTCTAATTCTTCAATAGACATGTTTTTATAAAATTCTCTCTTAAATAAGTTATTACTTTCATTTTTTAAAAAAGGAATAATATCATAAAGAGGTAAACTAAAACAATTTTTAAAAATATTATCAAAATGACTATTTTCATCAACTTCATAAAAAGTAATTTGAGAAAGAGAAATACAATTTTCAAAAGTACTTTCAAAGTTATCAACAGAAGAAGTGTCTAAAAGGGGCATTTTTTCTAATTTATAACAATTTTCAAAAGTACCTTTCATGGTAAAAACTCTTGAGGTATCAAAATTAGGGAAATTAATCATATACTCACAATTTTTAAAAGCTTTATCCATATTATTAACATTAGAAGTATTAAAATGAGGTATAAATTCAATTTTTTGACAACCAGAAAACATTTCTATCATACTTCTTAATTTTGGAGTATTTATTTCAGGTAAATGTTTCAAATTAATACAATCTTTAAATGTATAATCTAAAATAGAAACAGAAGAAGTATCTAAATAACCAATGTGTTTAAGTTTTTTACAGCCTTCAAACATATTAGACATATTTTTACAAGAAAGTAAATTAAGACTATTAATATAATTAATCTCTTGACAATTTTTAAACATACTATTAGAACTAGTGACTTTAGAAAGATTAATTAAAGGTATTTTTTCTAAATTAAGACAATTGTGAAATAAGAAAGAAGTGTCTTTTACAAAATGAGTATCAATTAATGGAATTGTATCTAAGTTATAACAATCTTCAAAAGAAGCATTCATAGTAGTAACCATAGAAGTATCAAAGTGAGGTATTTTTCTTAAAGAATTACATCCTTTGAATGTAAAATTTAAATTAGTTACATTTTCAGTATTAAAATGTGGTAAATATTTAAGGTTAGAACAATTTAAAAACATTCCTTCAAAATCATAAACAAAAGAAGTGTCAAATAAATTTATTTTTTCTAAATTATTGCAATATGAGAACATATAAGAAGTTTCAGCTAAATTTTGTGTATTTTTAAAAGAAGGACTTTCAATTAAACAAAAACATTGAGAAAACATATGAGACATAGAAACAACATTTGGAACATCAAAATCAGGAATAGTTTCCAAAGAAGTACATTGTTGAAACATATAATCAAAAGAAACAACATTTTCAGTATTAAAATTAGGTATTTTTTTAAGATTTTTACAACCAGCAAACATATAAGACATGTCAATAACATGTTTAGTGTTTAATAGGGGAACTTCTTTTAAATAAGTACAGTTTTGAAATAACCCTGAAAAATCAGTGATATCAGAGTAGTCATATATATCTAAAGTATCATTGGTTAAATCACCATTGATAACAAGATCTCTTAATTGATATTTATCTTTTACTATAAACAAAATATTCCTTTAATGATACATTTTAACATATTATAAAAAAATAATAAGTTATTTTATTTAATTAAAAAAAAAAGATAAAAAAAGATAAAAAAAAAATTACTAATATAATGTATATAGGAGATAATATGAAACTATATGAATGTATTAGTAAAGATGATTTCTTAAAAGAAATAATAAAAAATGAAACAAGACCAGAAGAAGAAATACTAAAAACACTTGTAAAAAATAAATATGAAAATTTTGTACTTTTAGAAAAATATTTAAAAAGTAAACCAGAAAGTTTTTTTTCAGAAGAATTAAAAGATATTTTAATAAAAAAAGGACATACACAAATCCATTTTCATTTATTAGAAAGAGCAAATGAAAACAAAGGTTTTTTAAAAAAAAGTCAAGTAGAGGATATATGGAAAAATTCTAAATCTCAAGAAGTACAAATAATGGTAGATTTATTATTATGGTCAGAATATGTGTAAAGAAAGAATAATATAATTAAAAATTAGTTTGTAAAAGAGAAATTAATGTTTCTCTTTTATATTTTTTAATTCAGAACTATCAACTAATTTAACAGTATCTAATTTTGTACAATGCTTAAACATTCTATCAGAAATAACATTTTCCCCTAAAATAAAATGAGGAACTTCTTTTAGATTGCTACAAGCAAAAAACATATCTTTTGTATTAATTGCATTTGATAAATCAATATTTGGAATTTTTACCAAGTTTTTACAACCAGCAAACATACTTTCAAAGACTTTTGCATTAAAAGTATTTATAGAAGGAACTTCATTTAAAGAAATACAATTAGCAAAAGTACTTTCAAAACTTAGAACTTTTGAAGTATCTAATAATTCAACATTTTGAAGTTTTAAACAATTAGAAAAAGTACCAATCATAGAGTGAGTGTTAGAAGTATTTATATATGTTATTTTTTCTAAGTTTTCACAACCAAAAAACATATAATCCATGTTTTCAACATTTGTTGTATTTAATTGTGGTATTTTAAATAAGTTTTTACAACCTGAGAACATACCATACATATTTGTAACATTTCTTGTATCTAAATTTGGACAAATAATTAAATCAGTACAATCTTTAAATAAATTTGAAAAATCAGTAATAGAAGAATAATCATATTCATGAATATTTTCATTTGTTAATTGACCACTTAAAATTGCTTTTTTAAGTAATTCTTTATTGTTTATAGTAATCATATTTTTTCCTTAAAAGTTGATAAATTATACAATAAAAGAATATAAAAAAAATAAAAAATAAAAAGGTATAATATATATAAAGGAAAAGAAATGAAAAAAAGATATAAAAAAAATTTTTGGATAACATTATTTATAAAACAGAATAATTATCATAAATATTCTGTTTTATTCCATACATTAGCAGTTTTTACTCAAACAATTAAAGCAAAAGAGTGGAAAATGATACCAGCTGCATTATTACATGATATAGGTAAACCATATTCAGCATACCAAAAAGAAGAAGATATTAAAAATAAAGAATATTCATTCACAAATCATGAAGAATTTTCATATCATATAATTAAAAAATGGTATATATCAAATTATACAAAAAACTTAGTAAGATATCACTACATATTAAGAGATTTAAAAAAAAGTAAGGAAAAAGGATTGGATAAAAGATATAAAAGATTAAAAAAAAGATTTGATAAATTAGAAGAAAGTTTTAAAAAAGATTTAGGAACTTTTATGAAACTTGATGATAAAGGAAAAAAAAGTTTCTTTTAAAAGTATCCAAAAATCTAATTATACATAAGGGGAGTACCAAAAACTTGTTTCTATTGAAACTTTCTAAATAAATAGAGGATTGTTTTAAATCCAAAGAATTAAAATTATAACAGAAAAAAACCTAAAAAAACTAAAAGATTACTTATTTTAGAAAAAACAAAAGTAGAAAAAGAAATTATAATGATGAAAAAAATGGACATTTATAATGAAATTGTTTTTAACATTAATATTATTATTATCAAGTATGTTTGGAAGTTTAAAAGAAGAACAAATCAATAAGTATGATGTAAGTTTGACATATAACACAAAAACAAAAAAAATCAGTTATAAAATGGAACAACCCCCAAAAGAAGAAATGAAAGAAAATATTTATTTATTAAAAACAAAAGAATTATTAAAAACACTAAAAAAACCAACAAATTTATTTGAAATAGTGGAAAATTTAACAAAAATGCAAAATGTATATGAAAATTCTATATATTCTGTTAAGATAACAGATCAAAAAAAGATTTTTCTATTTAAAAGAGGAAAAACATATACAAATGGTTTAAAGATGAGTTCTTTTTTAAATATAGGTGAAAAGTATTCAAAAGATAGTAAGTATAATGTTTTTTTTAATAGTGAATGGAGAAAAGAAATAATGTGTTCTTCATTGTTTTTGTATTTCAATTTAACAAAGGGTGAATTGGAATATACACAAATATATAAAGATATAGAAAATAAAGAAATTTTCATAGACAAATATACTCAAAAATCTTGTATAAAAGTTTATAATTCAATTATAAACAAAAAATAATTTTATAAATAAAAAAGAAATAAAAAAAAATATTAAAGTTTATAATTGATAAAAAAAGGAAATAAAATGCCAGGAGCATTAGAAATAGGTTTATTAGTATTTGTTATAATATTATTGTTTGGTGCAAAAAAAATTCCTGACTTTGCAACAGGTTTAGGACAAGGAATTAAAAATTTTAAAAAAGAAATAAAAGAAATTAAGAAAGAAACATCGGAAAACTTTAAAGAAGAAGTAAAAGAAATCGAAAAACTAAAAGATTAAACAAAAAAAATAACTTCTTTGAAAAGAAGTTATTTAAATCTAACAATTATATATATCAAAAAAAATTCATTAACTCTAAGATAAAATCAAACCAAATAATTCAAAAAAATAGAATACTAAAAAAATAATAAAACCCAAAAAAAAATCAAATCAAAAAAAATATTTATAATAAAAATAAATGAACATAACAATTAGAAAGAAATAAAGGATATAACAATGAAAAAAATATGTTTATATTGTTGTATAGTAGGTACATTTGCATTTGCTGAATATAAAGTAGAATATAATGGAATAGAGGTAGGAAAAGTAGAAAATTTTGACACTTTAAAGGATAGTTATGTAAAAGCAAATCCAACTTCTTGGTTGTCAAAAATGTATTTAGGAAATAGAAATTTAATAATATATGATGAACAATTTTCTCTATCAAAAGATGAAACAAAAAACAAATATAAAAAAGAAAGAAGTTCTTTAATAGATTTACTAAAAAATATATATAGTGGAAAAATAAAACCAGGAACAATAAAAATAAATAAAGATAAAAAAATAGTTTTAAAAAAAGAAGGAAATAAATATTATTATGAATTTGTAAGAAAAGGAAAAGATAAAGTAGGCGGTTTTTTTGAAACTAAAAATAAAGAACTAATCCAATTGGTTGAAAATACAAATGGAATAGTAATTACAAAGGTTAGATAATGGAAATAGATATATATAAAATAGAAAGAGAAATAGAATATTTAGAAAGTTATATTATTAAAATTCAATCATTTGAAGATTATGATACAAAAACAAGAATAATAGAATTAGAAAAAGAATTAAAAGAATTAAAAGAAGAACTAAACAAAGATAATTATCTAAAAATCCACTAAAAACTCCCAAAAGGAGAGTTTTTTTGTTTTAATACTTGCAAAATTTTTTTTTAAATTAAAGGTACTAAACCCAAAATTAAAATAGAAGAAAAAATTAAAGTTAAAATTTTATTTTTAGTAATTCTTTCTTGACCATCAAAAATAATATCCATATTAGAAAACTTAGATATTAAAACTTCAATTTCTTTTGGATGTCTAAAAACACCTTTTGTAATCTCTCTAATAATAATCCCATTAGGTAAAATCAAAGTATTTTTTAGTTCTTGTTCACTAATATTTACTCTTTTAATCATTTTATGTATTCTTTCTGCCTTATCTCTTCTAAAAGAGTAACTAATTGTCATTACATTTTTAATAAGTTTGTTATACTTGTCTTTATACTCTACATCAAATACATAGTTATCCCCACCATTAAAACTTTTTTCTTTATGTATTTTTAATATCTTAACATATTTATATTTTGATTTAAAATTATATATCCATAAATCAAATAAAATCCTAATAAAAAGAAAAAGAGAAGAAAAAAGAAGAAAAAAAGTACTTGAAAAAATACTTTCTTCACCTTCTAATAATAAAAACATAACAATAACAAGAGATAAAACAATAGAAAAGAAATTTTGAGTTTTATTCATTTGCTTATTAAAAAATAATCCTATTTTATTCATTCAATATCCATTTTTTTTCAATTATTATAAAAAATCAAAAAAGTAATTTATAAACTAAAGATTAAATTTAATAATTTATATTAAAAATAAAATATAAGTGGTTACTAAATAAAAAAACATTTTTTACTAACCTAAAAAAAGATAATTTTATTTATAATATAGATAAAAGGTTGTAAATTGTTAAAATATTTCATAGTATTTATAATTGTAATAAATATATTTTTATCTTTATCAGGTGAAAGAGAAATAATAAAAGTCTATAAAGTAGAAGCAACAGCAAATAAAATATGGGAACAATACATTTTATTAAATAAATATACAAAGTATAATGAAACTTTAAAAATTGAAAGAGAAGGAAATTTATTTTTAGATTCTTCATTAAAATATATTATTCAAAAAGATAATAATATAGAAAATATAATAAGCGCAAGAATAGAATATATAGAAAAAAATAAAATAATAGTTTTAAAAGGAGGAATACCTGGTCTATTATTCTTTGAAAGAGAAATAAATATAAAAGATAATGGAATACTAACAACTATTGAAGATAAGACCTTAGAAAAAGGTTGGGTAGTTTGGATGCAAAATATAATATCTTGGGATCCTACACTACCATTTGTTAATTGGGAAGAAGTTATAAAAAAAGTTATGGAAAATAAAAACCCATAATTAAGAGTATATTAATTCTAACCCTTCTTTTTTTCCATTTTTCCAATTAGTTTTTCTTAAAATAGAACCATTTTCTTTGTATTCAATAGATTCCCCTTCAATTTTACCATTAACATAATGACATTCAGCTTTAATAGTACCATTTGGCCACCAACAAGTATATTTTCCTTCATAAACTTTGTTTACAACTTGTACTTTAATATATTTATCTTTTTTATCAGAAGAATAATATAATTCTAAAAGGTAGTTTTCTTGTGTAATTTCTGATTTTTTAATATAAGGTACTTCTGTACCATTTCTATATAATTTACTAATTTTTACTTCATTATTTTCATATTTATTATAGTATCCATCTCTAATACCATTAAGAAATTCAATATCAAAATCTTTATTACCATTTTTATGGAAATAAATCATTTTACCATGTTTTTTATAATTTTTATAATGTTCAATACCAAATAATGAACCATCTTCATAATATATTTTATGTTCACCATAAGAAGGTGGGTTTAAAAGATTTCTAACTAAATTATTAATTTTGTTTTTTTCTTTAATTTTTTTATCACAAGATTTTGTTTCAATAATTAAATTATCTTTATAAAAATTTTTTTTCTTTAATTGTTTACAATCTTCTTTTGTTAGTTCAATATACATTTATATTCCTTTGATACTTATTTTTTATTATATATAGGAAAACTTAATGTAATCTTAAAAATAAAAGAAAATAATTGATAAAAAAAATATTTTTTTTAAATTTTCGTAAGTTTAAAAAAAATTAAATAACAATTTATAATAAATTAAACAAAAGAAAGAAATAAATAAAGGTTAATTATGAGTATTTTTAATAAATTGATAAATAAAGTAAAGAAAACTTCTGAAAAAGAAGAGAAAAAAGAAAAGAAAAAAAGTCCTATTTTAGAACTAATAAATAAATTAACAAAAAAGAAACAAAAAAAAGAAAAAGAGGAATTAAAAGAAATAACAGATATTTCTTCATTGGAAGAACCAAGTTTGGAAGAACCAAGTTTGGAAGAACCAAGTTTGGAAGAACCAAGTTTGGAAGAACCAAGTTTGGAAGAACCAAGTTTGGAAGAACCAAGTTTGGAAGAACCAAGTTTGGAAGATTTAGAAGAAGATTTTGAAGAAGAAAAACCAAAAGACAAAAATAAAAGAGCAAAAATAATGTTTTTTTCAGCAATTGTTGTTGGTTTGATTTATATAGAACAAGATACAGTATTTGAAATAATAGGTATGAATAATAATCCAAAAGAAAAAATAGAAGAAGAAGAAATAATAAAAGCAAAACCTTTAAATAATTTACCAATAGTAAAAGAAAAAATAAAAGAAGAAGAAATAAAAGAAAAAAAACCTTTAAATAATTTACCAATAGTAAAAGAAAAAGTAAAAAGTGATAAGCCAAAATTAAATAAAAAAGAAAATGAATATATAGAAAAAAATAAAAAATTAAAAAAAGAAATATTTTTATTAAAAGAAGATAACAATGAATTAGAAAACCAATTAAATTTATTAAACAAAAAAATGATAGAAAACACAAAAATTATTAATTCAATAAAAATACAATCAAGACAAGAAAAAGAAATAATTCAAAAAGAAAAAAAAGAATTATTAAAGAAAATAAAAAATATTCAATCAATGAAATTTTTAGTGCAAAAATTAAAAGAAGAAAAAAATAAAAATGAAATATTTTTGAAAAACTTAAAAGAAGAAAAAAAGAAATTAGAAAATAAAATATTGTTTTCAAAAAAAGAAAAGGAAAGAATCAAAAAAGAGTTTAAAGAAAGAGAAGAAAGGTATGTAAAAAAAATAAACTCTTATATAGAAGAAATAGAAAAATTAAAAACAACTAAAGAAAAAGTTTCTAGTATAAAAGTTAATATTCAAAAAGAAGAAAAAAATTATAATTTAAATAATGAAAAATTATATAAACCAAAAGAAAATAAAAATATGATAGAAATCTATAAAGAAGATATAGAAAGAATGTTTCCAAACATTTAAAAATTATAAAATACCTTTTTTTAAGGTATTTTAATTATTAAAAAAAATAAAATAACCCCCTATAAAAAAAAATATCAAAAACAACAAATAAAAAAAATTATAATTTATATACAATCAAAAAGAGAGTTTTCAATATGAAAGATATAAATAATGAAAATAAAGAGTTTATAGGATTTGGAGAATTAATATCTTCAAACTTACACAATAATCAAAATTCTATATTTGAAGAAGAAAACGAAAATAAATCAAAAGAAAATATTTTAATAGAATCAAAAGAACCAAAAGAAATGAAAGAACAAGAAGAAATAAAGGAACAAGAAGAAAAAAAAGAACCAAAAGAAATGAAATATAATTTTTTAAAAATAACAGCAATCTCTACTTTATTAATAGGTAGTGTTTATTTATCAAAAGATAATATATATAAAATGATTTCTGAAGAAGAAATAAAAGAACAAAAAAATATAGTGAAAAAAGAAGAGAAAGAAAAAATAAATATTTTAACTAAAAAAATAAAAGAAGAAGATACTTATAAATATATAAAAAAAGTAAAATTAGGAGAGTATTTAAATACAAAAAATACTACTTTATATAGACTAGCAACTCATATAAATAAAATGAAAGAAGATGAAAAATTAGAAAACCAATTAAAAGAAAATATAAATAAATTAGGTAGTATAAAAAATATAAGTGAATATCTAATACATATAAATAAAGAAATAGATTATAAAAATATTAATAGTAATACTTTGGTTAATATTGATTTAAGTACCAAAACAATAGAAAGTTTTTTAGATAAAAATAAAATAGTTTTAAAAAAACCTCAAGAAAAAATAGTGAAAGTTTCTAATTTGAAAGAAATTAAGAAAAAATTAAATTTAAAAGAAGAACAATTAGGGAAAAATTTAATTACTATGAAAAAAGTAGAAGATTTAGTAAAAGAATTAAAAGAAGAAACAAAAAAGCAAAAAGAACAAATAAATAAATTGGTTTTATTACAAAAAGAAGAAAAAAGAAAATACAAAGAAGAAATAGATAAAAAAAATAAAGAATTGATAAATATGAATATAAAATTGGAATCTAAAAAGATAGATACTAAACCTTTTGATAAAAAAATCTTTAAATTAACACAAGAGAATAAATTATTAAATAATAAATTAAAATTAACAGAAAAAAAATTAGAAAAATATATAACAATATCTCAAACCAAATCAATAAAAATATCAGACTTGGAAAGAGATATAAAAGAAAAAGAAAAAATGTTTTTCAAAAGAGAAGAAGAATTAAAAAGAAAAATTACAATAAATAATAATCCTATAACAGAAAAAGAAGAGATTATTTCAATAAAACAAGAAATACCAATGGAAGAAAAAATAGAAAATCCGAATTATAAAGAAGAAAATAAATTAGAAAAATGGTCAAATGATGTAAATAGTTTGTTTAAATATTAAAAGTAGAAAATTTTTATAGATAAAGAAGTACCAATTTAAGGTATTTCTTTTAAAAAAGAAAAAGAATTTAGAAATTTTTAAAAAAAAAACTTGACAAATATTTTTTTTTATATTATAATTCTAATATCAGTTTTCAAAAAACAAGAAATTTTTAAAAGATTTCAAAAATTTTGAAAATTTTTCAAAATAAAAAATAATTTTTAATTTTTTATATTATAATTGAAATAACAAAACAATGAAAAGGTTGCGCTTTCGTTTTGATATCAGTATACAGTTGGTTCTAAAAAGAACTTTTAACTATATTGATATGAGAATGAAGGTGCAACCTTTTTTTTTGGTTGTAAAAAATAGAACAAAAACAAAAAATAAAATAGAAAAGGATATGAGTTCAATGAAAACATTAAACACAATAAAAAAACTTAACACTGTTTCAACTTTAATTGACAACACTCTAACTATGTCTATATTAAATGTAGTTGATAGTTCTATTGTTACTATTGATAATATTATAAATTCTATTATTACAATAGATTTACCTTTAAGTTCTACTAATTCAACAGAAACAAACTATGTGGATTATAAATGGACTAGAGGCGAAATAGGTGTTTGTGGTATGTTTAATTCTCAAAATTTTAGAGCAGAGGCACATTTACAAGCACCTAAAAAGGGATCCTAACTTAAATTAAAAACAAAAATAAAGTTTTTAAAGGGAAGTTAGGGTTTTTAACCTTAGCTTCCCTTTTTTTTTATAAAAAAAAATAGACCGAGTACTAAAAAGTCTAAAAACTAAGTTAGAAAGATTTTAAAGTAAACAAAATGGCGCAACCTTTTCAAAAACTTTAAAGAGTAGTTTTAATAAATATAAAATAAAAAATGAAGGAGATTATTAAATAAAAATCAAAACTAATGAGAATAATAAAGAGTTTGGCGCAACCTTTTCATTATTATTTTCATTAATTTTAAACTGGGGTAGAGCAGTTAGGTTAGCTCGTTGGTCTCATAAGCCAAAGGTCGTTGGTTCAAATCCAACCCCCAGAACCAATAATATATATTGGGGTATCGTCTAGTGGTAGGACACTTGGTTTTGATCCAAGTAACAGAGGTTCGAATCCTCTTACCCCATCCATAAAAAAATGGCTCTATCGACTACTGGCTAGGTCATGAGGTTTTCATCCTCAAGGAAAGGGATCGATACCCTTTAGAGTCACCAAATGGGGTAAAGCTATGGGTGTAGCGGAAATCTTTTGCAAGGATTTTGTCTTTGAGTTCAATTCTCAATTACTCCACCAAAAAAAGTTAGATTCAAGAGTGGCAGACTTGGTAATGTAGCGGACTGTTAATCCGTGTCTTAGACAATGTGGGTTCGAATCCCACCTCTTGAGCCAAAATAAAATAAAAAATAAATTTTACAAAAAAACAAACATTTAAAAAATCTCAACAAAAAATCTAAATAATATATAAACACTAAAACATACCTATTAAAGGTTAATTATGTAAAAAAAATGT
>Ga0102948_1000002_pt1 | contig 177201 bp, 162 predicted proteins | sample SalPonA_A_H2O_MG_FD_78211 | JGI IMG/M metagenome (GOLD analysis project Ga0102948, IMG submission 78211) | Water microbial communities from South San Francisco under conditions of wetland restoration - Salt Pond MetaG R2A_A_H2O_MG | ecosystem: Environmental > Aquatic > Non-marine Saline and... | reverse complement strand
TTAATTCTCTTTCTTCATCTTCCTCAAAGTCTTCTTCTTCAATTTCTTCAATTTCTTCAGGTTCTGCAAGTAAAGAATCATCTTCAGCTGCTAATTCAGCAGCCATTTGTTCTTCAATTAAAGCATCTTGCGCTATCTTTTCTTCCATAGTTAATTCTCTTTCTTCATCTTCCTCAAAGTCTTCTTCTTCAATTTCTTCAATTTCTTCAGGTTCTGAAATTAAAGAATTATCTTCTTCTATTAATTCTTCTTCAATAGGTAATTCACTTGTTTCAAGTTCATCTTCATTGTCTAAATCCTCAACAAAATTATCAACCATATTAGGCATAATATTATTTAAATCTATATTATCTTCCTCATTGTTAGTTTCTTCAATAGGATTTAACTCATTAATTTCATCTTCATTTTCTAATATACTTTCTTCAACTAATTCTTCAGAAATTGTCTCATTAAGTTCATCTTCAATTGCAGGGGTATCTTCTATAACATTTGTTTCATTGTTTTCTTCTACAAGAGTATCCTCAATAGAAGGTAGTTCTGGTAATTCTTCTTCAATGATTATTTCTTCTGAATTAATATCATCTAAATCTTCAGGAATACCTTCAATATCTTCAAGATTTAAACCTTCTAAATCAATGTCATTCAAGTCTTCAGGAAGACCTTCAATATCGTCTAAATTAATATCATCTAAATTAATATCATCTAAGTTATTATTTTCCATAAAAAATCCTATTGTTTTTATTTATTATAAATGTTTATTTTATTTTGTTTTTTTTTATAAAATTAAATTGTTTTTAAGTTAGTTTTGGTATAATTTAATAAATTTATATAAAAGGAAGAAAATAATGAGTGAAAATTATGATGCTTCATCAATTAAAGAGTTAAAATACCCTTATAATTGTAGACAAAAAGTAGGGATGTATTTAGGTGATTCAGCAATTAATGGTTTTAATCATACATTTACTGAAATATTAGATAACTCAATTGATGAATTTGTAGCAGGTCATGGTACAAAAATTGAGATTTCAATTGATTCTGAAAAGAATGAAGTAAAAATTAGAGACTATGGAAGAGGTATTCCATTTGGACTAAATGATGAAGGTGTATCTGCACTTACATTAGCATTAACTACTCTACATGCAGGTGGAAAACACAAAAAAGGAAAAGGAGAGGTTTCTTCTTATAAATATTCTTCTGGTGTTCATGGAGTTGGTGCTTCAGTTGTAACAGCAGTGTCAGATGAAATGGAAGCAATTGTTTATAAAGACGGAAAAGTTGCAACACAAAGTTTCAAAGATGGGTTAAAAGTATCAGATGTACAAGTATCTGAGCAAACAGAGCCTCAACCAAATGGGACATATATTAGATTTATTCCTTCTGTAAAGAAAGATGATTTTGATGATGAAGGTGTATTTGAACATGGTTGTCATTTTGATGAAGAATGGATTGAAAATAAAATTAAATATATTCCATACTTGAATAATGGATTAGAAATTCATTTAACATTTGATGGTAAAACAAAAGTATTTAAAAATAGAGAAAAGATTTCAGATATTTTAGATTTAAATACACATGGTAGATTTTTACATGAAATACATGTTGAAAGAGAAGATGAAAGTGCATTAGTTATCTGGAAAAATGGAAGAAGGAAAGTTGTTGTTGCTGAAAAAGTAGAAGAAGAAAAAGACTTTTTTGATTTTAAGATGTCTAAACAAAGATTTGCATTTAACTTTTCAGAAGGTAGAGATTTAGTTCAATTATTCTTTGTTAATGGTGTTAAAGTAAAAGGTGGAAAACAAGAAACTTCATTAAAAATGCAGATAAAAAAACAAGTTAATGATTATTTACAAGAACATCAACCAAAATTATACCCAGTTGAAACAGAAGATATTATGAATAATATTACTTTTGTATATAGTGTTCAGATACAAGACCCAATGTTTTCAGGACAAACAAAAGAAGCTTTAAATAACCCAGAAATAGCTCCATTAGCAACAGAGTTCTTTAAAATATTATTTGCAAATTGGTTAGAACAAATTAATCAAGATGATAAAAAAGTATTATTTAAAATCTTAGAGGCTGCAAAAAGAGCAAGATTATCAACTGAAAAAGTACAGGAAGAAATTTTTTCTAATTTATTTTCTGATAGTGAAGATGATGCTATTAAAGAAGAAGGTAAATTAAAGATTTGTACAAGTAAAGATAATAATATGACTGAATTATTTATCATTGAGGGAGATTCAGCAGGTGGTTCTGTTGGATTATCAAGAAGTGTTAAATATCAAGCGTATATTCCTTTAAAAGGTAAACCTTTAAATACTTTAAAGAAAGAAAATAAAATTAAAATATTGAAAAATAAAGAAATTAGAAGTTTAATTTATGCAATTGGAACAGGTATTGGAACAAAATATGATTATGAAAAAAGAAAATATGATAAAGTTATTATTCTAGCGGACGCAGATGTTGATGGAAAACATATTCAAGCATTATTAAATGTATTCTTCTATACATACTTTAAAGATTTAATTGATAAAGGTCATATTTATGTAGCTGTTCCACCTTTATATAAAATTACAAAAGGTAAATCTAAAAAATATATTTGGACAAAAGAAGAAATGGATAAATATTTAGAAGAAAATCCAAATCCAGGAGATATTGTAAGATATAAAGGTCTTGGGGAAATGGAACCAGCAGAGATTTTTGAAACAACATTAAATCCAGTTAATAGAAGGTTAATTCAAATTGGTGTAGAAGAAATTGAAACAGCAGTTAAAGAATTAGAGATTTTTATGGGTGATAGTGAAAAATCAGCTAAAGATGAATTAAAAGATATCATTAAAGAATATTATGTTGAAAACTTTGATGAAAAACAAATCATTAAATTAGACTCACCAGAGACTTTAATGAAAAAACAAAATTTAGATTTATAAAAAGAGGTATAAAATGTCAAATGTAGATAGTAAAAATGAATTATTTGTAGATGAATTAGTTGGACAAAACAATATTGAAGAAAGTATAGAAAAAACTACAAGAGATGCTATGTTAGAATATGGTTCTTATATTATTGAAGATAGAGCCATTCCTTCTGTATTAGATGGACTAAAAGCAGTTCAAAGAAGATGTTTATATGCAATGAAAGTTGATAATTTAATTGGTTCAAAAACTGTAAAACTTGTTAAACCAACAGGTACAGTTATGGCAAACTACCACCCACATGGTGATAGTTCTATTATTTCAACATATGTAAATATGTCTCAAACTTTTAAAAATAACTTAATGTTATTTAATCCACAAGGAAACTATGGTTCATTAGAAGATCCTGATTCACATGCAGCAGCAAGATATATTGAAATTAGTATGAAGAAACCCTTTGCTGATTTATATTTCCAAGATATGGATAAAACAAATGTTGTTAGTTGGCAAGATAACTTTGATGGTTCAACAAAAGAACCAAAAGTATTACCTGCTAAATTACCATACCACTTAATTAATGGAGCAACAGGTATTGCTTATTCTATGAGTACAAGGTTTCCTTCATTTAACTCTCAAGAATTAATTAACTTGTTTGTTAAATTAATTGATGATGGTTTCTATAATAAAGAATATCAATTAACAGAAGAATTAAAAAATGAATATAGAAGTATTGTTCCAGCACCAGATTTTCCAACAGGTTGTAATATTTACTTTACAGATCAAGAAGAAAAAGATAATGTATTATTTAAAGAACAATTTTCATTTAGAATGCAATCAACTTATAAAATTGATGAAAAAGAAAATACAATTACAATAAGTAATATTCCTTATGAAGTTGCAACAAATAATGTAATGGAAGAAGTAAAAAAATTAAGACAAACAACAATTGAAGCAGGTGGTAAAAAATATGATAAAGATCCTGAAGAGGTTTTATATTCAGAACAACCAATTGTAATGTTAAATGAAAATGATAAAACAGAAGCAAATATTGTTTTTAAAATCAAAAATGGAGCAGATTTATATGTTGAATTAACTAAAATCTTAAAAAACACTTCATTAGATAAGTCTTTTACTACTAACCAAACATTAATTAGTGAAAATGGTGTTCCAGTAAGAATTTCTGTATTTGAAAATATTAAAACATTCTTATATTTTAGAAGACATATCATTTTAAACTCATTCTTATTTGATATTAATAAAATTAAACATAGAATGTCTTTATTAGAGGCATTCTTCCAAATTATGGATAAAAAACAAGAGTTTGTTGATATTGTTACTAAATCAGAGGATGAAGATGAAGCAAATGAAAAATTAAATAAAGTATTTGATTTTACAAAAGAACAACTTGATTATGTAATGGGATTACAAATTAGAAGATTAACAAAAAAAGAAGTTGGAGTTAGAGAAGAAGAATATAAAAATATTAAAGAAGAAAGAGAATACAAAGAAGATATTGTTAGTTCTTCTGATAAAATTTTTGATTATATTAAACAAGATTATTTAGCTTTATTAGAAACACCAACTATTAAAGATAGTAAAAGAAAATCTGTTGTATTAGAAGAAGTTATTTCTTTATCAAAAGAAAACTTAATAAAAGACAAAGAGATTATTATTACATTAATGGAAGACCAAACAATTGGTTGGCAAGATAATAATATTAAAGTTAAAGGTAGAGGAACTCAAACAACAAGAGGACTAAAAAAAGAAAAAGAAGTTAAAGCAGTTCTTAACTGTAATTTAAAAGCTGAAATATTACTTGTAACAAGTTTAGGAAGAGTGTTTAAGATTAATGGTTATGATATTACTAAAAAACATAATCATATTTCAAATGTAGTTAATATTTCAGAAGATGAAAAAATTATTGGTATGAAAAACATTAGTGAAGAAAGTAACCAAGTTGTATTTGTTACAAAAAGAGGACTTTCAAGTAGAAATGATGTTAGATTATTTAGATCTGCTACTAAAAATAGAGCAATTATTGTAAATAAAATTACCGAAGGTGATGAAATTATATTCTTTGATTTAGTAAATGAAGATGACCATATGATTTTAGTAGGTGGAAATGGTTATGGTTTAAGATTTGTAGTTTCAGATATTAGAAAAACAAACAAAGCTGGTAAAGGTGTTATTGTTTATGATATTGAAAGTTATGGAGAAATCAAAGGTATTTCAATTAAAAAACAAAATGAAACAAAAGATACTTTAATTATTGCATTTGAAAATGGTGGAATTAAAAAGACTTCATTAGATGAATTAAAAATTCAAAAAAGAAATAGAAGAGGAAATACTGTATATAGAAAAACAGTAGAAGAGGGAGAAGTTGTAGACATTATTCTTTTAGATGAAACAAAAGAAAACTTAATTTTAAACACAGTTAATGGAAATAATGCTGTAATTAAAGTTGAAGACTTGTCAAGTGTATCAAGAATGGCAACAGGAATTAGAAAAGGTATTGTTGTTAAAGATGGTGATAAAGTAATGAATATATCTTCTCAATTTAAAGAAGAAGTTTTAGAAATAGAAGAAAATGAAGTAGAAATAGATACAGAAAATTCTAAATCAGAAGTAGAAGTAGACTTTTAAATAAAATAGCTAAAAAAATATAAGGTATTAAGGGAACTCTTGTTTCCTTAAATACTTTTGCTACAATAATAACTAAAATACTCATAATCCATAAAGATAAAAAAAGTTCCATTAAGTAATTATCATAATTAAAAGTAAAAATACTCATAGAAAATAATGGTATTATATCACCTTCACCTAATGTAGTTTCTTTTTTGATATAATCAAAAATAAACTTTAAAATTAAAATAAAAGTTATAAATAATAAGTGATAATACCAGTATTCATAATGTAAAAAGAAAGGTATAATAGATAATATTCCTAAAAAAAGAACTTGATTTAAATATACAAATTTATAGTTAAAATCTTGCAAAGATAAAAAAATAAAAGTATATAAAATGAAACTATTAATAATAAATTCAATACCATTAAACCAATACCAACAAATTGGTAAAACTAATGCAGATATAAACTCAATTAAAGGGTATTGAATTGAAATTTTTTCATGACAAAAAGAACATTTACCTTTTAAAAATAACCAAGATAATATAGGGATATTATGATACCATTTTAATTGATTTTTACATTTTGGACAAAATGACCTAGGATTTTCAGTTGAGAAAGCTTTTTTTGGTCCTCTTAAAATTACAACATTTAAAAAAGAACCAATTAAAAGACTTAAAGTGAAAAAAAATAAATATTCCACTTTATTTTTTCTTATTGTTTAATCTAACAATTTGTAAAGCTGTTAGACCATTTTTATCTCTTAATGTTGGATCAGCACCTTTAAATAATAAAGCTTGTCCTAATTTGGCAGAATTCATATAACTTGCCATCATAAGAGCAGTTTGTCTACTTTCTTTATGAACAAAATCTATATTTTTGAAAGGGTATTTTACAACTAAAACAGTAGCTTTCTCTATTTCTTCATTAACTATAAGGGTTTGAAGGAAACTCATTTTAGTATCTGGTATAGTAAAATCATATTGAAAACCATATTCCAATAAATGAATCATTGTTTTAGTGTTTATTTCTTTAAAACATTTTAATAATAAAGGGGATTGTTTATCCTTTTTAAGTAAAGTTTCTTTATTTTCTTCATAATAAGGCAGAAACTCTTCAAAACTTTTCTTTAAAAGGTCTGAGGCCTTAAGTATTTCCATCCTAGTTAAACTCTCCACTAGACATACTTAACTCTTGTTGAGCTAAGGTAATTTTAGATTTTAATACATCATTTGCAAAAGGTTTTACAAGATAATCATCTGCACCTGCCTTTAATGCTGTAATAACTTCAGCTTTACCACTTTCAGAAGTAACCATTATAAACTTTAATTTTTCTTTTGAATATCTAGGATCCTTCCTTAACTCTAAAAGAAGGTCAAAACCAGTTTTAACACCTTCTAAATTCCAATCACAAAGAACAATATCAATGTTTCTTTTCTCCATTAAAACACTTTTTGCTTCGTCTGTACTTTTTGCTTGTTCAACATTTGTAATGTCCATATCATTTAAGATATTCATGATAATTCTCCTCATAGTAAGACTATCATCTACAATTAAAACATTTGATGCCAAAATAAACCTCTTTCATTTATATCTTTCACTCTATTATAAACAAAAATATAAATAAGTTAAAAATTTTAACTAAAAAAAATATATCTTTTAATCATTTTCTTTATAATTAGATAAATATAAATAAAAGGGTGCTTACTATGGCTAAAAGAAAAAAGAGTAATGATAATCTTTTTGAAGAATTAGAAGTAGAAACAAACGAAGAAAAAATAGAAGATACTTATATAAGTGTAATAGATGAAGAAAATCTAGAAGCAAAAGGTACACAAAAAATAAAAAAAGAAATAGAACCAATAGAAGAAATAGAGGAACTAAAAGAAGTTTCATTAGAAGAAGAAATAGAAGAGATAGATTTTGAAGATACAAATATTGAAATAGTTGAAAAAGAAGAAATAGAAGAAAAAGAAACAATTTATAAAAAAACAGCTAAAGAGGCTACTTCATTAGAAGAAGAAATAGAAGAAAATATTGTAAATGAAAAGAAAGAAAAAATCAAGAAAATAGCATTTATGGGTGGAGTAGGAGCTGTATTAGGTTATTTTGCATTTTTTAATGAAGAAGATAATACAAATAAGGAAGTTTTGAATGCAAGTCAATTTAAAAAGAAAGAAACTTCAATACAATTTGAAGAAACATTAAAATTAGAAGAAATAAATAAAAATGAAGATTTTTTAAAAGTATTACAACAACTAAAACAAAAAGTTGAAGATTTAGAAAATATTTCTAAAGAAAAAAATTCAGTATCAGTTGAAGAATTAAATAAAAAACAATATGAAAACTTTAAGAAAATAGAAGATTATATATTTAAACAAAAATATAATGTAGGTCAATTTGAATACTTTGAAAAAAAAGGTTCTACTATTATACATTATATAAATAAAGATGATATAAGACAAATGAATGAAAGGATAGTTATTCCTTTTAGAGATGGAATGATAATAAAAATCCCTGAAATTAACACAACTTATTTATTAATGAGAGAAAATAATGACCAAGGAAACTCTAATTATTTTTTAAATGATTTTGAAATTTGGAAAATTGATGATAAAGTTGGATTGAAAAAAGTTATATCAACAGATGAAAAAAAGCAAACATTAATATTTTTAAGAGAAGAAAGAGAAAATAAAAATTTTATTTATGAAAGATTTGAAAATAAAATTGTAATTATAGGTAAAAACTTAGAAGTAGAAGAAAGAATAGATATAGTGAATATTTCTGAAGGAATACAATTAGAAGAACCTAAAAATATTAAAGAAAGTTATGGTTTATCTGGTTTTATTGACCAAGTTTATAATAAATATGAAATTAAAGCTGGTGAAATATGGAAAAATGGAAAAAGAATAACAAAAAAAGATTTTAAATATGATTATAAAATAAAAAGATATACTACTGAAAATCTAGAAGAAAAATGGGTATTAAATAAATATCAAAATGGTTTATTAGTTGGCGTGGAAAACTTAGAAGATATTAGAAAAATATATATAACTAACTATAAAGGTAAAAACCAAGAAGGTCAAGATGTAGAATACTTAGAGAAAAATAAAGAAATTTTCAAAATTACAAAAACTCAAGACCTAATTAAAATAGGAGAAGGTTATATAGTAGGTAGAATAAAAGATGGAAATCTTACAAATGTAGAATTAGATTTATATAGTGAAGTTTATGAACCATTAAATCTATCTCAATTCTTGAATAAAACATTAGTATTAACTAATAAAGAAGAATATAAAGTAATGGAGGAAGGGCTATATCATTTAGGTAAATTAACACCATTAAAAGATGTTATTATTGGTTCTAATGAGTTCTTATATATTAATAAAAAGAAAATAGGTAAAATAGAAATAATTAAATTTCAAGGTAAAACAGGTGTAAAAGTAAAAACTAAAGACTACAATATAATAATTAGAAGTGAAGAAGATTTTGAAATTAGAGATAGATTAACAAATGATTTAAAATATTCAAATGATAATTTAAAAGGTAAAAAAATTAAATTTTTAATTTCAAAAAGTGATAATAAAATTAAAGCTGTTGTAAATGAAGATATACTAGTTAATTTTAAAGATAAAACAATAGACAATATTAAATATGAAACATATGAACAAGATGTTGAAGGTAATTATATAATTTATAATGAAAATGGAGAAAAAGTCAAAGAAGTTAAGAAAAAGAAAAGAACATTTTTATTTGAACAATCAATAGAAGATTTTGAATTAACTAAAGGTGATTTATTTGATTATTTCTTTGAATTAGATAATAAAACAGGAGAAGTTTCTTCTGATGAAATTGGTTCTATGATTAAGAAATATGATAAAAATAGTATTCCATTTAAAGGGTTTAAAAAACAAGTAGCTAAAAAAGCTTTAATAAATGTAACTAAAGGAATAGATTTATCAAAAAGTGATTTAACACCTATTAAAAATATATTAAAAATAAATACTAGTAAGTTCTTATTTAAAACATTGTTAGGTAAAGAATTTAAAATATTAGATGAAAATAATTACATATTTAATGGTCAAAAAATATTGTTTAGTAAATCTTTTTATAATAAAAATTATAATGAATTTGTAATGTTATTAGAAGAAGGTAGAAATAATAGTAGAACATTGCAAAGAGCAGGTATAGATTCAAATTTAGATAAAGTAAAAATTAAAATAGATAAAATAGATTATGAAGAAAAAGAATTAATAAATACTAATACTAATGAAGTAATTATGAAATATGGTAAGAAATATTATTATAAAGGTTCTGACAAGTTTGAATTAGTAATAAATATTGATTTCTTATTTTATGATAATAAAGTTTCATTTATGTTAGAAACTGGTGAACAAAAAGAAATGAATCTTGAAGATATTAAACCATTGTTTGATTATTTAAAAGATAAATATAAAAAAGATTTAAGAATACAATTAACACCTAAAATTAAAAAACAATATGAAAGTGATTTTGAAAAAGTAAAAAAGCAAATATTGGATGAACAAAAGAAAAGTTTTGTAAGAAGTTTAAAAAATGCAGAATCTGAATTAAAAGAATTATTAAAAAAAGAAGTAAAAAAAGAAGTTTTAGAATTAACTGAAGAACAAATTGCAGAAATACAAGAAGAAGAAGTAAATGGTCAAGAATATGACTATATGTTTGAAATTGGTCAAAAGATAAAAATGACAATTAAAGATTCAATAGAATTAACTGAAGGAGAGACTCCTTTTGTATTAGGTTATATATCAAATGCTGAATTAAGAGATTTAAATGGAAATTATTTAAGAATTGAAAATGCAAAAGTATTAACAGAAATAGAAGGTGATTTTGCAAAAGGAAAAGTATTTATTAAACCAGTTAAAATTATTTATTTCCATCCGGAATTGGGAAAAAAAGTTTCTATAGAAATACCAAATAGTGCTACACAATTTTTATATACTGAAAGAGATAAAAAAACAGGTGAAACTTATCAAACTGTTGGTATTCCAGGTTATGTAGTAAGAGCTAAGTTAAAAACATTACCTACAAGAGTTGTTTTAAAAACAGTTGGTGGAGCAGTTGAAAATTTAACTAAATCTGATGATATGATGTCTAGTATGACAGATATAGCTGCAGCAACAAGTGGTAGTATAGCTGAAGCAACTGGAACTGAAGGTGAAGAAAGTATGGGAGAAAGTGCAGCTTCAGGTGTTTCTGAAGGTATTAAAGAATTAGTAGATACTATGACTGAAATAGCAGAAAAAGAAAAAGATGTAATAATTACAGAACCAGATATTACTGGTGAGTTTATGTTTATGGAAGAAGTTGAAGTGATATTAGAAAAAGATGAAAAGAAAAATACTAATGAACAAAAAGTAAATCCAAAAGATAAACTTAAAGAAAAATTTAATTTTACAAGAAAATAAAATAAGATACCTTATTAATTAAGGTATCTTTTATTTATTTTTGAGACTTAAAAATTATTTGTATTTAATTACTAAATTGTTTACAATTTTGATTGTTAATTATAATATTAACAATTTTATTTCCCAAAGTATCCTTATATAAATATTGAGAAGTTAATCCTATATCCATAGTTTTTTTACTTAATCCATCTTTACATAAAGTTTCAAAATTAGTATCAATTAGATATTTTTTTAATTTATTTATTTCATTAGCATTTAATTGTAATTTTTCTAGATCAGAAGAAAACTCATACACAATTGAAATTGAAGGAGTTTTTGAAACATAAATATCTTTAATTTTAGTAATAGCGTCTAATTGTATTCCTTTTAATTTTTTTATTTCTTCAGTATCAATAACTAATTTTGCCAACTCATATAAACTTTGATTACTAGGTTTAAATTGATTACTTTTAATCATTTTAACAATTTCTTCTTGTGTATATGATTTGTTTGGATCAAATTGATTTGCTAATATTGTAGAAACAATTAATAAAGAAGATATAATAATTTTTTTCATTTTTAACCTTTTGTTTTGATAAATATTAAAAGTATTATACTATTAAAAATAAAAAAAAGAGTTAAAAATTATTTTAACTCTTTAGGTGCATAAAATTTAGATTTTTGACCATTAAAATATAAAGGTAAAGACATAGAACCTTTTCCCCATCTATTTTTCATCATAGTCATTAAAACATTCACTTCTTTAAATTCACCTTCTTCATTATAGTGGTCAATTGGGAAATCTTCAGATACATTTTCAAGTGAAACAATTGTTTCAAAACCATATTCTAAATCATTTGAACCTTTTAAAGAAGACATTTCTGCTTGTTTATAACCTTGTTTATTTTTTGCAACAATAACAATCATATTTGCATGAGTTTCATTTTTTATTCTAATTAACTCTTTCATTTGATTACCAGTTTTTTCACCTTGTGAAGAAGAACCAGGAACTTCACCATAATCATAAAAAATATTTAAGTAATCTAAAACAACTAAAACATTTTCTAAATCACCAGTATTTGCAAAATATTCTTCTTTTGTTTGAATAATTAATTCTTCCATTATTTTTAATGAAGCTTGTTTACTATCAATAATAAATAAATTATCACAAGATTTTACTTCTATTAAAGCATCAATATACAATTTTGTTTCTTCATAATCCATTTGACCTTTTAAAATCTTTTTAACAGAAATACCTGTTAAAAATGAAACCATTTTAGTAATTGCCATATCAACACTAACCTCTAATGAAATATAAATTACAGGTTTTTTTAAAACAAATGCATTATAAATCATTGTTTGTATAGCAAATGAAGTTTTTCCTTTTCCAGGAACACCAGTTAATCCACATAATCCAAAAAACTCAATATGTTCATCAACAATTTTAAGACCACTTGGAGCACCAAGATTAGATTTCCCTTGATTTTCAAAAAGTGAATTTGTTTTTTGATTTTTTAATACAAATTGTTCTATGATAAATCCTTTTTTATTTTAATATATTTTTAATATGGTTGTACTTTTCCATATCACCTTGTTTCAAATACAAGTCTTTTAATTTATTTAATATTTCTAAATTATTATTATTCTCAAAGTTGTAGTATAAATCTAAATAATATTCTATTGATTTATCTATATTAAAATCCTCATATAATTTACTACATAAAATAATAATTTTTTTTCTTTTATTTAAATCACTATCAATAGATACTTTATTCATATAAGAACAATAAACTTCTTGATGTAATATAGATAATTTATTAATTCTTGTTTGATAGTAATCAAAATTCTCATTAAAAGATTTTGATTTTAATTTATTTTCAAAATTCTTTTTTGTTTTGTTTTCCATAATTTTTTGTTCTAAAAAATAACTATTTTTTTTATCTTCAAGAACTTTATTAATTATTTCATAAACTTCTTCTTTTGTTACGCATTCTTCCTTTGAAAATAATGAAGTAGTAACTAAAGAAGATAGTAATACACTACCTACAATCTTTATAAAATACTTCAAGTGGGAATCCTTCCTGTCTTGCAATTTGTGTTACATTTTTAATTTTTGTTTTGGCAATACTTTTCAACACATTCTCAGCTACCTTTCCTTCACCATTTTCATGTATTTGTGTTGCTATTAAAATAGCCTCTTGTGGAGACTTATTAAAGTATTTAACAATACTAAAAATAACAAAATCAAAAGTTGTTTTATTATCATTCTTATAATAAATATCAACTAAGTCTGGTTTTAATGTTTCTGTTTCTGTTTTCTCAACTAATTCAATCATAAATGAATTATATAAAAATTGACTTAAATAAAACTTAAAAAAAAGTATATTGATAAAAAAACAATATAATAAATAAAAAGGAAAGTGTTTTATGGCAATATATGAGATAGATGAAATAAGAAAAATACAAAACAAACCTTTTACTTTTTTCACATTATCAAGTAGTGAGTTTAGTTTAATTATAAAATTAATTATTGTTTCATTCTTAATAGGGGTTATTTTACAATTTGTATCAAATGTAATTAGTGATATTCAAAGAGATATATTAATTCCTACTATAGGAATAGGTAGTTTTATGGCTATATTTATAATTAAAATAACAAATTATTTTTGGGGTGAAGGTGTTGTATTCTTTATATTTGGAGATTTTAAAGGTTTTGTTAAAAGTTTTAAAAACAAAAAAGAATATAGACAAAAAATATATAAAACAAAGGAAGTATAATGTTAGATAAAATATTTGGAAAAAGATTAACAGATGGTATGTTGAAATTATTATTATTATTATCTATAATATTAATTGGTGGTTCATTATTTTTATTTTGGTCAAAAATTAATTTATTAGAACAAAAATGGTTTGAAATAGCAAAATCAAAAGAAGTTGTGGTTATGGATGAAACAGGTAACGTGTGGCAAAAAAAATTATATTCTGATACAAATGATATTGCTGTTTTATTTGGTATTTCATTTTTAAAAAATGCATTATCATATAATTATAAAAATTATAATAAAGTTTACCAATATATATCAAACTTAACTTCAAGTACAGAAATAACTAATGAAATAAAAGAACAAATAGAAGATCAATTAAAAGAAATGAAAATTGTAAATGGTGAATATAGTGTTATTATAAATAATTATAGAATTAAACAAGAAGATAATAAATATAAAGGTGTTTATTTAATAAAACATAGTTTAAATAGTGATACAAAAAAATCTTCAAATACTTATATTGTTTTTATGGACGTTTCATTAGAAGCACCAACTGTAATGAATTCAAGTGGTTATTTTATCAGTAAATTTGAAAAAGAAAAATTTGATGTAGATAAACATATGTCATTATTTCAAGAAAATTAAAAATAAATAAATAAAGGAAAGTAAATGAAAAAGATTATTGTGGGAACATTGTTAGGAACTAGTTTAGTTTTTGGAAAAGGATTATTTTTTAATTTGAGTGATTTAGTAGAAATTGAAAAAACAAACCAAGATGAAGTTGTGGAAAAAATCAATAATGGAAATAATTTTGATAGATATAATAAAATTATTGATAAGATTGCAGAACAAAAACAAACAAGTTTTAACCTAAAAAAACAAAAAGTAATAGATATATATGTTAGAGAAGATTATAATGTTTTAGCTGAATCATATGTGGTTAAACAACCAGAACATTGGATTAAAGTTTTAGTTAAGGAAAAACAATTATGGTATTAAAAAATATTTTAATTTCTTTTTCTTTAATTATTACTGTAAATGCTTCAAATGTAGATTTAATTAAAAAAGAAGAAATATATTCAAAAATAGAAAATGAAATGATTGGTTATAAGAATAACAAAGGAAAAGAAATATTAAATAATTTGCATACAACTTTTATGAAAGAAGATATATTAAATAAATCAAAAATAGATGTTTTTGTAAAAAGAAAAATAAAAGAAAATTCTTTTAAAATTGTGGATGAAAATAAAATGTATTTCTTATTAGATAATAATACATATGTCTTAAATAATAGTAATAATAAAATATTAAATAATAAATTATTAACTTTTTTAAATAAAGGTGACTATAAAGGTAAGACTTATTTTAAATATGATAAAAGTAAACACCAATTAATAGTTATTAAAAATGAAGAAATGAAATATATAAGAATTCCAAATAAAATAACTAGTTTATCATATAATAAATTATCTAAAGTTATAAATTCTATCTAAAACAAATTAAAATTATTATAATAATTTAAAAAGGTTTGTTGCTTGTATCAAATAATAAAAGCATTCGAAGAATATACAAAAAAAGATTTGTATATTCTTGAAATAAAATCACCATTTTTAATTCATAAAGTTGTTTCAGTATTATTAAATGAAAATAAAAAAACAATAACTTTTACTAATATATTAAATGAATCAGAGATATTTAATTTTAATAATGAAGAATTGAATGATTTTTTAGAAAAATTTAAGATAAGAAATGAACCTCAAACTATGGAAGTATATAAAATATCAATAGTAAATAAATTAAACAAAAATAATTTAGTTGAATATAATCAAAATTCTTTTTCAATAGAATTATTTTAAAAAGTTATTTTTCTTTAAAGTCTTTATTTTAAGTGTTCTAAAAAAATTATTTTTAAAAAGAAATCAAAAAATCACAATGAAAAAAAATCAATTTTTAAAAAAAACTTATAATATCTAAAAAAGGTATTCAAAATGAGTAATAAATGTAATTGTCATATATGTGGAACTTCTTCAAAAGACTTAAAAGTTATAGAACTTAAAGTAGAAGAGAAGGAAATCAATATATGTAATACTTGTGTTAGAGATGCACATTCAATTTTAAATAAAGAAGAATATAAATCAGAAAGTAAATTAATAGATTATAAAAAAGAAAATCTACCTAATTTACAAACACAAGAAGATACTCAGTTAATAAAAATAAAAGAAATTAAATCACATGTAGATAACTATGTTATAGGACAAGAAGAAGCAAAGAAAATCTTATCAACAGCAGTGTATTCTCATCATAAGAGAAAGTATAATGATAAAATAGACAAAAAAAGTAATATTTTATTAATAGGGCCTACAGGTTCTGGTAAAACTTTATTAGTAGAAACTTTAGCTAAAAAATTACATATTCCTATGGTAAGTGTAGATGCAACTTCATTAACTGAAAGTGGTTACTCAGGAGGAGACGTAGATAATATCATTAAATCATTGGTTACAAAAGCAAAAGATATAAATGAAGCAGAGTTTGGAATTGTGTTTATTGATGAAATTGATAAAATAGCAAAAAAAGAAGTAGCAGCTGGAAAGAAAGACATTGGTGGAGAAGGAGTACAGCAAGGATTGTTGAAAATGATTGAAGGAGCAGAAGTAGAAGTTCAAGATCCTTCTAATATGAATGCTTTAACTCAAAGTAAAATATTATTTAATACTAAAAATATTTTATTTATTATTGCTGGAGCTTTTGTAGGGTTAGAGAAAAAAGAAGATAGAAAATATATTACAATTGGAGAAGAAAAAAAAGAAACAGTAATAAAAGAAGAAATCAATGAATTACATATGAAAGAAATCAATGAATTAAATAAAAAATTAGAAAATTTTGGTTTAATTCCAGAGTTTTTAGGAAGATTTCCAATCAAAACAAGGTTAAAAAAACTAGAAAGAGAAGATTTACTAAAAATTATTAAAAATAGTGAGTCATCAATTATTAATCATTATGTAAAATTATTTGAAGAAGATAATGTAAAATTAAAGTTTTCTGATTGTTCTTTTGAAAAAATTGTAGATTACTCTATAAAAAATGAGTTAGGTGCAAGAGGATTACAACAAGTTTTGGAAAAAATTATTATAGATGTTTATTATGATATTGAATTATATGAAGGTAATGAATTGATAATTAATTCTAAATACATTGAAACTTTAAATCCAGAGGAATTAATTATATCTAAAATAGAAAATAAAATGGAATTATAATGTTAGAAATTGCAGATTATGAATCACAAAATAATCTTTTATTGATAGAAGAGGATTATGTAACAAAAAAAGTGTATGTTACTTTATTATATTGTCCTAATATGATTAAAAAGTGGAATATGGAACATGTTTCAAAAAAATTATTAAAATATCAACAAGAATATTATGAAGAGTATTTTGTACCAATGCAATTAGAAAGATCAATTTATTCAAATATATCAAATCAAAATGAATTTAGAGAATTTAATAAATTTTCAAAACAAGATTTTATGAATATATATAAAAGATTTAGTTTTGAAGTAAATATAAATAATGGAATGATAGGTTCATATGTTAGTGATGATATATATGAAGAATTAAGTTTTAAAAAGTTTGACTATTTTCAAGTAGATAGTAGAGTTGAAAAAGTAAATAAAAAAGAATATATAATATTAAAAAATGAAAAGATATTGAAAACAGGTGAAGAAAATATTTATAGACCTTTATTTTCATTTAAAAATAACAAAATCAAAACAAATATACCTAATACAATTAGAGAAGTATTTAAAATGTATTTTGAAGAACTAGTTGATTATATTATGATGTGGGTGTCAGACATAGATAAAGAAAGAAAAATTAAAAGAGAAATGATAATGGATTATATAAAAGATATTAAAGAAGAGTTAGAAAACCCTCAAAATGATATTATATATAGAATAAAAAATCACCAATTAACTTTAAAAAATGAATTTAAATATATAAATGAAAAAAATAAAAATGAAAAAAAATTAAGTAATTTAAATAAAATAGTTATTGAAACTGATAAAGTTAAGTTTTTAAAAGATAGTTAAAAATAATAGGAATTAACCTATTATTTTATAAATGAACACTTTTGTTTTCTTTTGCTAATTGATTTTGTTGTTCTTTAATGTAATCAATCAACTCATTAGCTTTTTTTAAATTAATTCCATAAAATACTTTTACATCTAAAGCTCTTAAGTCATTTTTATTATTTGCATCTTCCATTCTTTCAGTAATGTGTTTTGGTATCCCAAATCTTTTAATTAAAAAGTTAGTATTTCCAGAATAATCTTCAGTCAAGAATATAATGTTTGATTTACCAAATAGTCTTAACGAAAATGGAGAGTGTATATCTATATCTACAATTTGTTGAAAATCAACCCAGTCAACATGTCTATTAAAAATACCTGTTTCTAAAGATAATTTGATTTTTTTAACAAAATAATTAGTTGTATATAAAGATAGTAAAATATAAGATAACCATAATAATATAGGTATAGCTATAAACCAAAATGGATTTAAATTAAATAAAAAACTTTCAATAAGTTCTGAATATGTTTTTGGAACTATACCTATTTCAACTAAAATAGTATAAGAACTTCCATTTACAGCAATCTTTAACATTTCTTGATATATGTCTTGTAAATAATATCTATATCCCCAAGCTACAAAAAGAACAAGAAAAGATGGTATGAAATATTTTAATATTAATATAAATGAAGGAGAGAAATAAATAAATTTATTTTCTTCAATAGTTTCTTTAATCATAAAATAACCTTTTTTCTAATATTATAAGATTATAAAATGATTTTTTTTAGAAAAAGAAGTATTTAAAAAAATAAAGAAAAAAGAAGGGACTATTTTCCTTCTTTTTCTACTTTTAGACCTTTTTCAATTGCCATTGCAGTCATTTTGTCATTGATTAAATGGAACATTTCAATAGATTTATTTACATCCATAAAAATAGAACTAGGTTTTATATTGTTTTGTAACCAACCATAAGTACTACTTTCTAATTCATCTGAATCACTACCTACAATTTCATAGAAACCATAAAGTGGATTTCTTTTATTTACAACTTCATCAATAACTAATGAAACAATTTCAGAAATAATCTCATCATTACCTTTGAAATATGGATGTAATATATTAGTATAACCTTGAACATATTTATAAAGTAATGAACTTTGGTCTTTAATAATAGCTTTTAAATCAATTTTATTCCCTAATACACCTGGTAAAAAAATACTAACATTTTCAAATGAACTTGTATTCTCTTCTAAACCTTCAACATATGAAATTAAATTATCTAAAACTTCTAAATACTTTGTACTATCAGCTTTGATATCTTCTTTTTCAATTTCAATTAATAGTTTTTCTAATTCACTATCTGAAACTTTATCAAAATTAAATCCTAAGTAAAAAGAACCAGTTTTAGATACTGTTCTATGTAAATGTCTTAAAATAGTTAAAAGATAAGTTTTAGTTAAAGTATTATTATTAAATAGAATAACAGTTTTAGTTTCATCATTTTTAGAAGTAAACATTTTAATTGGTAATGAATGTCTTGTTTTAGCAATATAATACATTCCAGACATAGAAGGTTTGTCTCCATCATAAATAATACTTTTACTTTCATATACTGGAATACTTTTACCTTCTAATGTATATTCTAATTGAGTACTATTTAAAGTGGTTCTAATCCAAGAACCAGGTTTATTTAACCAAAAATTGAAAACTAATTCTTCTGCTTTATCACCAATATATTTTTTTTCAAATTCTTTAGCTTCTTTTCTACCTAAATCTTTTTCTTCAATTAATGCGTCTAATTCATCCATAAAAGAGTCATCATCTTCTAAAAGGTCTTTAATTTTTAAGATTTTACCTTTATCAACTTTTTCTTCAGATTTTAATTTAAAGAAAGTTTGTAAGTCATTCATAGTAATATCTTCTTTTTTATGATAATCAGAAAATTTAACTATAAACTTACTTCCTAAATGGTCACTACATAACATTAAAGCTGGACCTTTTTCATCTACTTCTTCTACAATCTCAGTTCCATTTAATCCAACATATTTATCTAATCTATAGATAGATGCAGGAAGTAAGAAACTATCATTTTGCTTTTCAGTTTTTTCAAATTCACTCATAATTTTCCTTTTTAATAATTTTAACTTAAGGATATCAAAATCAACCTTAATATTAACTTAAATTAAATAGTATTTTTATTAAAAAACTAAAAATAAAATATTTCTAAAAAAAAATCAAATCTTTAATTGTATTTATAATAAAAATAAACAAAAGGTGTTTTAATGTTAAAAAAATTATTAAGTTTAAGTTTAATGGTAACAACTTCTTTAATGGCAATGGAACAATATACAGAAGTTAATATACCTGTATTGAAATATGAACCAATTGAAAAAAATATTACAAAAAGATTCCCATATGAAGATTGTAAATATGTTGTTGCTCCAAAACAAGAAAGTTATGTAAAAAAAGTAGTAAAAGAAAATAAATATGCTGCTTTAGGTGGAGTTATAGCTTCACAATTAGGTGGTGGACAAATACAAATTGCTTCTGCTGTTGTTGGAACAATAGTAGGTTCTAAATTTGATGAAAAACCAAAACCTGAAATGGATATAATTACTCAAAAAGATGAAACTAATCATTATCAAGAAGAATGTGTGGTTAGATATAGACAAGTAGAAGAAAAAAAAATAGTAGGTTATAAAAATATTGGGAAATATGAAAATATAAAAATAGTTAAAGTTTCTGAAGCACCTTTAGAAAAAATTAAATTAAAATTAAACTTAGTATATTAAAATATGAAGAGAGTAAAACCTCTTCATAAATGATTTAAATATTAATTGTTAATTAAAATATCTTTAATTAAATTTTTATTTACAATTGGAATAATTGTTTCTTTTGTACCAAAATCTTGAGGTAATTCTCTAATATATCTTTTAATTTCCATATCATATCTATCTACTCTTTGTGAAATATCTAACATTTTTAAGTTTTGTGAAAGATTGTGTTTAATAATAAGTTCTAATGTATCTAGTTCTTCTTCAATTATGTCTTCAGCTATTTTGTCATCAATTAATTTGATTTTAAATTTATCTAATGTGAATTTATATAAAATAGGTAGAGTTACTTCCATAAAAGATTTATCTTTAAAATCATTAAAGTTAATTTCTTCATATATTTTTGAAATAGTTTTATCTCCAAACTGAACAGAATATTTTTTGTCTTGATATACATATTCTGGAAGACAATTACTTAGACCTAATTTAAAAGAACCTAAAAATGATAATCTAATTTCCATTTCTAATAAAGTTCTAGGTGTTTGAGTTCCTTTTAAATAATTTTCAACCTCACAATGATTAACTTGATAGATATATTCATCATTTGAATAAATCTTACTAGTGTCATTTTTATAAAAGTTAGAAATACCATAAGCAATTTCTAATTCATTAAGTGGTAAATCACTATCTAAAAAGAAGAAAGTTTTGTTGTTGTGGAAAACATCTTTCATTTTATTAAAGATAATTGATTTTTCATTTTTTAATTCTAAACCATATCTAATTTCAAAAACCTTTTCTTTTGCTTGCATAACTTCATTTATATAATCTTTCTTTTTAGAGTTATCAAAAATATGTGTATGTGAAGAGTGCACAATAATACAAGTATCACCATAAGTGAAATTATTTGAAATACCATTGAAAACATCAACAACTAGTTTCAATTGTTCTGATTGAGACAATTCAAAGAAATTGTTTTTTCTTTTTTGAGAGGCAACTCTTGACACTAGGTCATCCATAGTTAAAATATGTAGCATTTTATGTATCCTTTAAATAAATAATTTTTTATATCTTTTTGTTATAAGTGGAATATTACATCTTCAAAACTTAAAATAAGTTTAATTTTTGTAATTTTAGCAAAAAAAATAATAAATTTCAAGGTTTCAAAACAGGAATTAAGGAAAAAAAGAGGGAAAAATAATTTTTTTCCTTGTTTTTATGTGATTTTTAAGAGGTTGTTAATTTTTAATATTTAACACTAAATAGCTATTTTTATAATTTTGAAACAGCAGAAATCATTCTCTTTTTGTTTCTTTTTACATAAACTCTTGTTGTAAGAGGAGAAGAGTGTCTCATTAAATCTTGCATTTCAGATAAATCAGCACCACTATCACTTAATCTATTTGCAAATGTATGTCTAACAATATGAACACCACTTAAATGTTCTAAATTAGAGTATTTATATATAAGTGTCATCCAATCATATAATGTATTTCTATTTGCTTGTGTATTTTGAATAGTATTAATTAAGTATTCAGTTTTTTTATCATTTTCAAATAAATACTCTAATTCTTTACTTACTTTATTATATGGAACAGGATTAGAATACAATGTTCCACCTTTACCTTCAATTTCAATATCTATATAGTCTCTACCATCTATATCATATACTTCACTAAAGTTATCTTCAGTTAAAGAACATACTTCACTTGCTCTTAAACCACTATAAAGCATTAACTTAAATGCAATAGATTTATAACAGTTTTTAATTGATATATTTGTTTCATTAGTAATATAATCCAAATGATTAAGTATTTTATTTACTTCTTCATCTGTTAGGTGTGGTTTTTCTTCTTTTGGTTTTTTTAAATCAAGATTATTCCATTTAACATTAAACTTAAAATTACTTTCATTGAAATCTTCAATATATTTAAAGAATACTTTTAAAACCTTTAAATCATTTGATTTGGTCCAATAACTCATTTTTTTCTTTTTAGTATTTGAATTAGGATTTTGTAAAGCATCTTTTTCTCTCCACTTAAGAAATTGTAAAATAGTTTTAGAATTTAATTTATGAAAAGTTAAGTCTTCTTGTGTTTCAAAAAATTGTAAAAATTTACTAACAACAAATTCATAATTAGAAATTGTTTTGATATCTCTTTCTTTTAATTCAATTTCATCAATCCAATCTTCTTTCCAAGAAATCATTTTTTTATAACCATGTTTCTTTTTAATTATATAATCCATATTAACCTCAACTTTTTTTATGTAATTTTAACAAAAAGAAAAAATAAATAAATTATTTAGTATGTTAAGCAAGAAACCCTGTAATTTTATATTGTAGGATGAATTACTAAAATTATAGATTTTTTATCAAAAACTACTTGTATTTTATTTATTTTTATGGTAAAATATACTTAATAAAATATATAAAGGAATAAGGTTTGATTACAACCATAAAAGTAAGAATTTATCCTAATGATAATCAAATCAATCACTTATTCCAACATTTTGGTAGCACAAGATATATTTATAATAGATTGTTAAAATTAAAGTGCTATGTATATAAAAAATATGGCAAGACTTTATCTAAATATGATTTAAAAAAGAGAATTACTGTTCTAAAAAAAAGAAAAAAGACAGAATGGTTAAATGATATTAATTCTCAATCATTACAAGAAGAAGTTTATAATAAAATGGACAAAGCTTTTAAGAACTTTTTTAATGGAAGTGGTTTTCCTAAGTTTAAATCTAAACATAATTCAAGACAAAGTTTTAACATTCCTCAAAATATCAAAACAACAAAATCAAAGAATTTTATTACTATTCCTAAAATTGGTACTATGAAAATGAAAGGTTATAGAAAAGATATCCAAGGTGAGATTAAAAGTTCTACCCTTTATTTTCAAGGTGGTAATTTTTATCTCTCTTTAACTATTCATAATAATCAAAAAGTTAAAAAATCTTCTAATAACCTTTCTATTGGGATTGATGTTAATTCTTCTAATTTTTTAACTGATAGTGAAGGGAATGTTTTTCCTTCACTTAACTTTGAAAAAGATTATCTTAAACTTACAAAAATACAAAACCTTTTATCAAGGAAAAGTAAAGGTAGTAATAATAGAAGAAAAATTCAAACTAAATTAAGTAAACAATATTTAAAAATATCTAATAAAAGATTAGATTATTTACATAAAATCTCAAATCATTATTCTAATTATAACAATGTTGTTGTGGAAGACTTAAATATTAAAAAAATGACAAAATCCAATAAAGGAGATATTGAAAATCCTGGAACAAATGTAAAAAAGAAATCAGAACAAAATAGAAACAATCTTCAACAAGGTTGGAGAATATTTTTTGATATTCTTGATTATAAATTAAAAAGGAAAGGAAATACTTTAACTAAAGTTAACCCTGCTTATACAAGTTTAACTTGTCATTTTTGTGGTTATCAAAGTGAAGAAAATAGAGAGAGCCAATCTATTTTTGTTTGTAAAAATTGTGGTCATTCCACTAATGCAGACCTTAATGCTGCTAGAAATATTAAATATTTACTAAATAATCCTCTTGAAACTCTACATAGGACATATGGGAGTATAAATGCTTGTGGTAAATCAATGATTGACATTGAGGAACAAGAAATATTAAAGGTATCTCTACCTTTATAAGTTCTTAACTATAATTAAATTTTTATTATTTTTTTTCTTATTTAATTATTGTTAAGAACCTCCCAATTTTCTAATTGGGGGAGTGTCAGTATGTTGGTTTTTGTTAAAAATAATGTAAAATGAATTAACAAAAATATATTTATAATATATTAAATAAGAAAAGGGTCAAACATTGAATGTTATAAATATAAGTTTAAATAAAGAAATAGATAAATTTGATTGTATAATTTTTGCATTAAAAGAATATTTAAAAGAATTAAAGTATAGAAAAGAAGAACAAAATAGATATACAAAGTTTGATTCAGATAATGATATTTTTCTAGGTATATTAGGTGAATTTGCCTTTGCTAAATATTTATCTACCCAGAATGGTTTAAATAAAAATAAAGACTATTTTCAAATATCTAGAAATCTAAATAACCCTGAATGTGAAGATGCAATAGTAAATGTAAATGGAAAAAAATATGATAAATATGATTTTAAATTATCTTTTATTGAAAATCAAGAATTAAAAATAGATGTAAAAACTCAAAAATATGTAGGACAATATACAGAGGATTGGCAATTTGCAATAAATTCTCAAACAATAGAAAAATTAAAAGAAGACCCAAATAGAATAGATTTTTTTCAATTTATTTTTTCACAAAAAGGTATATTTGATTTTTTACCAAAAGAAGATATACAATATTTACAAAAACAAGCTTCAATAGAAGAAATAGATAAATACATTAATAATATTGAATCAAAAATGTTATCAAATGAGATTAATATGGAATTATTAGGAATGGTTGAATCAAAAAAAGTAGAGGTTTTAAGTGAAGAGTTTGAAGAAGGTGAAGAATTTAGATTAAATTATAATAAATATAAAGACCAATACACTACATTTAAAACATTTTCTAATATGCATAGATTGGATTTAAAATATTTATCAAATACAAATAAAATAATACCTAAGACAGTTATAAATAATCCAAATATAGATAATTTAAAAGTAAAGGAAATGTTAAAAGTATTACCTAAAAGTAAAAAAGAATTTTCAGTATATATAAATAAAGAAGAATTTAAGTTTCCTTATAGTAAAATATATTTAAATTCTCAATTTAAAGATTTTGAAGAAATGTTAATACATAATTGTTCTAACAATTTAAAAAATCAAAAGAAAGTGAGTTATAATAATTATAAATAAAAAGGTTTTAACTAATTGAAAACAAATAATGAAATATATATAGAAAAATTAATTACTATATTAAAAGAAAAAGAAGATAAAGAAAATTATTTACAAGAAGTTATAACTAATTTAGAATCACAATTTTTAAATAATAAAATATATTCAATAAAAAATAAAGAACTAGATATAATTAGTTCTGATTATGTATATGAAACTTTAAATACTCAAAATAAATTAAATCCAGAAATATTTTCATTATTAGATGAATTATTATTATCAGTAAAAGAAAGTAGATATGAAACAGGTAGTTATTATACTAATAAAGATTTAGTAAATACTATATTAAAAGAAAAAGAAATATATCAAAAAACTATTTTTGACCCTGCTAGTGGAACAGGTAATTTTCTAATAAATGTAATATTAATGGTAATAGATAAATTGGAAACAAAAAAAGATTATTTAAATTACATAAAAAAATATATTTATTCAAATGAATTAGTTCCATTCTCTACTGAAATATTTATTAAAAGATTAAGTTATATATCTAAGTTTAAATATAATGAATCATTAACACCAAAAGAAATAGAAATGATTAAATCTAATTTTTGGAATAAAGATTTTTTAATTAATTTTAATATAAACATCAATTTTGATATTGTTATAGGAAACCCTCCTTACTTAGGAACAAAATCTTTAGGTAAAGAATATCTTGAAAAACTTAAAAAAGAATTTGGTTTTACTGATGATTTATATTGTATGTTTACATATAAAATATTAGATAAATATTTAGGTGAAAAATCATTTTTTTCATTTGTAACTTCAAATACTTATCTAACATTAAAAACAAAAAAATATTTAAGAGAATTAATGTTAAATAGAGGTTTATATAAAATAATAGAAAATGATGGTAGTAATTTCAAAATAAAAACTTCTACAACAACTTTTTTTATAAATAAAACAAAAGAAAATAAAACTTTAGAGATTTATAAAGAACAAAAAAAGGAATTAATAAAAATAAAAGATATTAATATTGAAGAATTAAATAAAGATAAACAAATATCAATAAATAAAAATAATAAAGATATAGAAAATATGTTTTATAAAGTAAAATATATTTATGATGAATATGAAAAAGAAATAGGAACAACAAAAAAATTAGAAAAGTTTAAAGAAACAAATGAATATAAAGAGTTAATTAAAAATAATGATTATTTACCTTTAGGTTTAATATCATATATAGCAACAGGTGTTGATTTCAAAGGTAATAATGATAAGATTTTATATAGTATAGAAAATAAAAAACATAATTTGATTGAAAATAAAAATGATGTTCAAAATATATTAACTGAAAATGATTTTACAAAAGGTTTAGAAACAAAAAAATATATAAAAGCAATAAAAGGAAAAGAACATTTATTTGTTAAGTGGGATAAAGAAACTTTTAATTATTTAAAAAGTATTAAAGCTCCATTAAGAAACTTGACTTTATATGGTGGAGTTGATTTATTATATTGTAAAACATCAACATATGAATTTACAATAGTTGATAAAAATACATTATGTATAAATACAGCGGGAGCTTGTTTTATTAAACCTTTAATAAATATTGGTGTTAATAATATAGAAGAACAAATAAATAAAAAAGAAATAAAAGAATATTTGAAGAATAATGTAAATAATAGTTTATGTTTGACTCCTAATGATTTAAAATTAATTCCAATTAAAATTAAGTAAAAAAATATTTTTTGCTATGATTTAATTATTAAAGAATTAAGAAAAAAGAAATAAAATCTTAAATATTTAAGCAAACATTAAGTTTAATTTTGTATGATCTATTAAAATATATATTTATTGTATATTATTTATTTTTATTTATAATATATAGTAATAAAGAATTAAAGGAATATAAATATGAAGTTATTTGAAACTTTCTCAGGAATTGGTGCTCAACATAAAGCATTGAAGAACTTACATAAAAAAGGTTTAATAGGAGATTTTGAAACACTAGGAATTAGTGAATGGTATATATCTGCTATTATTGCATATAGTTTAATTCATCATAACAAAGATTTTAATAAAGAAATACATAAAATTGATGACCAGTATGGTTTGAATGCAATAGACCCAAAAGTAAAAAAAGCAAATGAGAAGAAATTAAAAGATTTTATTTTAAAAGAATTAGAAGATGAAACTTTCTCAACAAACTCAAAAGACCCTGCTAACTTAAGTAGAGTTAATATCACAACATTAAAACAATTATATGTAGGTAGAAAAGTAACAAATAACTTAGGTTCTGTATTAGGTGTTGTAGGTGAAGAATTACCAAAAGGAATTGATGTTTTAACTTATTCATTTCCTTGTTTTATTGAAGGGACTTTAATTTTAACAAATAAAGGTTATAAAAAAATTGAAGATATAACAACAAAAGATAAAGTTTTAACACATACTAATAAATTTCAAAAAGTAGTTAAACCTATGATAAATCATGCAGATCATATTTATCAATTAAAATCAATGGCAAGTGAAGATATATATGTAACAGAAGAACATCCTTTTTATGTAAGAAAAAAAGAAAAAGTTTGGAATAAATCAAAGAAAAAACAAGAAAGAGTTTTTTCAAAACCAGAATGGGTTGAAGTTAAAGACTTAAAAAAAGATTATTATTTAGGAATAGGTATTAATCAAAAATCAAAATTACCAGAATGGAATGGTGTAGAAGATAAAAGATTTACAAAAAACAAAAAACAAATTAATGAATTAAAAGAAAAAATGAAAGAAAAAGATTTTTGGTGGTTAGTAGGTATTTATTTAGCAGATGGTTGGAATCAAATATCAACAGATAAAAATAATTATAGAACTATAATTTGTGCTTCAAAGAAAAATAATCAACACAAAAAAATAGAAAAAAAATTAGAAAAATTAGATTTTAAATATTCAAAAGTAAAAGAAGAAACAACATATAAATATCACATATGTCAAAAAGAATTAACAATTTTCTTAGAACAATTTGGAAAATATGCACATGGTAAAGAAATCAATAATACAATTATGGACTTACCAGTAAAATATTTAAAGAAATTTATTCAAGGTTTTATATTTGGAGATGGTTCATATATCAAAAAAACACAAAAATATTCAATAACTTCTGTAAGTTCTAAATTAATTTATGGTTTAGGACAATGTGTAGCAAAAGCATACAAAACACCTTATGGTATATATAAACATAAAAATGACAAAAAAACAAAAATACAAGGAAGAGAAGTAAATCAAAGAGATACTTATATCATTAGATTTAAATTAAGAACAAAAAAACAAGATAAAGCATTTTATGAAGATAATTACATTTGGTTTCCATATTCTAAATTAGAAAAGCAAGAATATAAAGGAAGGGTGTATAACTTTGAAGTTGAAAATGATAATAGTTATACAGTGAATAATATTATAGTTCATAACTGTCAAGATCTATCGGCAGCTGGTAAAAGAAAAGGTCTTGGAAGAGGGACAAGAAGTGGTCTTTTATGGGAAATTGGAAGAATATTAGTAGAAGCACCCGAAGAGAATAGACCAAATATTTTATTAATGGAAAATGTTCCTACATTATTTCAAAAGTTTGGTGAAGGTTGGAATACTTGGAAAGAAGAATTAAAAGACTTAGGTTATACTTCATATGATATTACTTTAAACTCAAAAGACTTTAATATGGCACAACATAGAAGAAGAGCATTCTCAATTGCTGTAAAAAATAATTCTTTTGATATGGAAAAGTTTAATGGTTTTGATTTAAGAAATCATATAGAGGAAACACAAACTTGGAAAGAAGCAGAAAAAATTATAGATAAAAAAGGTCTTGCTAAAATTAAAACTATTTTAGAAAAAGGTGAAATTGAAGAAAGATACTATATAGATAAACCATTTAATATTTTAAAATCAACAGACGGAGCAACAGGTGTTAAGTTTGATTTAATTGACCACTCTTCATATGAAATTGCAAATAGAATATATGATACTGAGTTCGGTTCTCCAACAATCACTACAAGTGGTATGATTAAGATTTATGATGACCAAGATAAAAAAATCATTAGAATGATTAAAGAAGTAGAAGCATTTAAACTAATGGGGTTTGAAAAAAGTGATTTTGAAAAAGTAGAAAAGAACTTTACAAAAGGACACTTATATAGATTTGCAGGAAATTCAATTGCAGTTCATGTATTAGAAGGTTTATTTGAAGTAATAGAAGACTTATTACAAAACTATAGAAAATAGATTTATAAATAGTTTAGAGTTTAGAAAAAGATTAAGAAGGAGGGGATTAATTTCCCCTCCTTTTTTTATTTAAAATAAAATATTAAAACCTAGATTTAAAAATAATTAACCAACCACATAAAGTAGAAATAAGTATTAAAACTAATGTAGAAGTCTCAACTGAATATAAATCTATTAGAACTCCAAATATATACATAAATATAGCAATAGATAAAGACTTCAACATAGAAACAGTTGATAATATTGTACTTCTTATTGTGTCATCTTTAATATGGAAGTTTAATAACTTATTTATAAATGTATATTCAAACATACCAACAGACCAAACATAAGACATTAAAATAATAGATATATACATATTATCTAAAAAGTATAATAATAAAGATAAAGATATAAACCAATAGAAGGTTAATATATACATAAATGTTCTAGTAGAGAAATAATTAATATATCTATGAGTAGGGTAAGATATTAATGCTTGTAATATAGAAGCAATAGAGAACATAATTGCATAATCACTTAATTCATATTGTTGAGAAATTAAAGGTTGATTTAAAAGATCACCAAAAACACCTATACTAAATACAAAGAACATTTCAAATAAAATTATATTTTGAATATATTTATCATTTTTAATAATATTAATTAATACATCAAATTGCTTAATAAAAGAATGTTCTTTATTTCTTTTAGTTGAGCTTAATTTTTCAGGTTCAGTAATAAATAAACCAAAAATAATTACTAATATAGTTACTAATAAAGCAATAAGAATAGGTAATTTATTATCAATACCAAATAATAATGGAGTATAGTAATTAGTAATAACCCCAAGCCCAATAAATAAAACATTAATTCTATTTAATATTTTTGGAAATTGAGATTTAATTTTTAATCTTTTAGTTGTTTCATATAATAAACTTTCATAAGTTCCAGACCAAAAAGCCCAAGAAGCAGCAATAAATGAAACTGCAAACATAACATCCCAAAAGTTATTAGCATAGTAAAAAATAATATATGCAATAAAAGCAGAAATAAAAGATAAAAGTAAAGATTTTTTTCTACCAAAGAAATCAGATATCATACCACCAGGTATTTCAAATAGTAATATTAATATACCTGTATAAGATAAGATAATACCTATATCAGTATATGATAGACCCAAACTTTCAAAAAATAAAACTTTAATAACAAGATATGCTTCACTAAATGCCATTAAGAAATGAGAAAAGTAAGCAAAGAAAATATTGTATTTATATTGTTTCTTTTTTTTAATATTTTTTGCTTTTAAAGCAACAATGGGGGAGTCTATGTTAAGTCCTTATATAATTTATAATTATACTATTAAAAAAGAATAATTCATATAATTTTAGATAATAAAAATAAGATTATAAATTGAAAATTAACTATAATAATAATAAAATAGGAACAAAATGTTAGAGGAACAAAAAAATATTAAATTATCTACATATAAATTTAAATATATACCATTTGAAGATAGAATACAAATGACAATAAATGAAGAAGATAAAAAAAAGAAAATGGATTTTATGATTACTAGAAATATGGTAGGTGATTTAATACCTTTAATAGAAAGTCATTTAAATAAAAATTATAAAAGTAATAAAGAAGAAAATAATTCAATAGACGAAATATTAATCCAAAGAGGTATGATAAAAGGGAAGAAGAAAGAAATAAAAAAAATAGAAAAAAAGAAGGTGAGAAAAAAAGAAGTGAAGAAAATGACAAAAGAAGAATTAAAAGAGGAACTTCTTTTAGAAATGAAAGAAGAAAGACTAGTTTTAAATAATTTTTCTTTACAATATTTTAAAGAACATAAAAAAAGTAAAATATTAATAGGTGATTTAAATGAAAGGGAAAGAGTAATTGGTGTATTGGGTAGTGAAAAATTATATGATATATTAGAGTTAATAAAATCAAATATACCAAGAAAATGGTTAGAAGGTATAAAATTATAAACATTAAATTATGTAAATAAAATGTAATAATTTTTCTTAAAAAACACTATAAAATGGTAGTTATTTTACAACAATCAGTCTTATATTTTTATAATAATTATGGAAATTAAAAAAAATAGTAAAGGAGTGTTTGTGGTAAAAAAATTATCAGTAGAAGCTGGAAAAGTAATATTTGATAATAATATAGATATATCAAATCCAGATAAATATGAGAATGAGGAATACATTGCATATTTTGTAGAAGACAAATTAGCAGGAATATGTAGGGTAGTACCTAAACAAGTGAGAAAAGAAAGTCTTCATTTTTTTGAAGAAAATATAGAGAACTTTAATTTAGATAATACAATATTTATAGCGGGTCTAGCAATTAAACCTGAGTTTAAGGGTAAGGGAATAACTGAACAAATATTGAAATTTATAATTATGCATTCAAAAATCAAAAAAGTAAAATACATTTTATCAGATGTAAGACAAACAGCAAATGTAAATTATGACTTATATGATTTTAAAGTTTGTGGTTGGTTTAAAAACCCAGTTAATAGATTAGTAAAAAATGATGTAATTTATAGAAGACTTTAAAAAATAAAATTGGAATAAAATAAGTAATCAAATTAAGAGGTAGAAAATTTAATTCTACCTTTTTTTATATTTTAATAATTATTATCAAAATTAAAATCTATTATTGACAATTCATTTATGATATTAATTATCAAAAAGAAATAATATTTTTTGTTCAAAAAACAAAACTAAAATAAAAATGATAATTGATATTAAAATAAATGTCTAAAAATAAATTTAGACATTTTTAGACAAAGTTTAGACATTTTTTTAGACATTTTATAAAAAGTGGAGTTAAACTCAAAATCTCAAACATACTAGTGTAGTATGTTGGGAATAAAATCTTTATTTGTTTAGTTTCAAAAATCTAATCTTATATTTTATATATAAATCAATATTTACTTCAATTAAATTAATTTTTAGATATTTTATCAATATTTATTTAAAAAATAACTTTAATTTTTATTTTTAATTTTTATTTTAATTTCATATCTTAAATCAAGAAAATCAAAAAAATATTAAAAGTTTCAGAAAAACAAATAAAACAACACAAAAAATGTGTCCTCATGGGAAAGTTAAATCAACTTGTGAAGAATGTAATAAAGGAATGAAACTTAAAAAATAAATATTATAGAAATAGGTTTTTCTATTTTTATATAAAAGAAGATATAACATTATTTTTACATATTAAGTCAACTATTAAAAATAAACTTTATAATTAATATAAACTACAAAAAGGTAGAAAAATGTTTTTAAATATTAATAAAGATTTAGATATTGAAAGTATTAAAAAGGCAAGTGAAGAAGTAAAAAAAATTATTGGAACTTCTTTAGAAATGATTGATCCTAAAATGACAAACTTAAGTTTAGTTATAGAAAATATAATAGGACAAGAATTAAATATACAAGAAGATAAAATTATAAAAGAAGAAGAATTAATGGATTTAGAATATATAAAAAATAAAGAACCAGACCCAATATTAAATGAAGAAATAAATAAAAAAATAGAAGAGTTTAAGAAATCACAATATGAAAGTTATATTATAGTATTAGAAGATAGAGAATTTAAAGAAAACTCTCTAAGAAAATTATTAAACTTATATATTGAAACTACACATGGAAAACATATAACATTATTATTAATAAATAAACATAATATGAGATGTTTATTAAATAAAAAATATGATACAACAGAAGACTTATTATTACAAGTAATCAATGGAACTACTGTTGAAAAAATGTTAATAGATGAAAAGGTGAAAACAAATATAGAATTTATTAGTGAAGAATTAAAAAAAGTAAAAGAAACAAACTTAGATAAAGGAAATGAGAGTTTCAAAAAATATTTAGAATTACAAAATTATAAAAAAGAAATTGATTATATATTAAATTGTATGAATATAGGTAAAGAATTAAGAGAGAAATATAAAGTTGAATTAGAGTTTGTGAAAGAAGAATTAGAAAAATAATAATTTTAATTTTCTTCTATTTTATTTAGTTTAAAATAACTTTTTAATAAAACTATTATTCCTATAATATTTGTTACTATATTTATATATAAATCTAAAGATAAATTATAAAAAATAAAAAAAGAACTACCTATGATTGCAAATATTTTTACCATTTTCATATCAATATTATATGCAGCAAAGGAAAAAAAACTAATAGCTAAAGCTAAATAAATAGGTTCACCTACTCTATCAGCAAATAAAAATACAAAGAAAAAAACAAAAAAAGGAACAATTCTTTTTAATTTATTTGATATATCTTCTGATATATAAATAGCAATTATTGTAATAATAAACATAATTAATTCAATGATAAAACCATTGTAAGATTGATTAATAAGAAAAAGGATAGACAATAATCCTATTGCAATAGCATTGTATTTTAAAAAAGGTTGTTTTTGTAATTGTTTATATGCAACTAAAGAGAAAAATAAAATAAAAAGCTGTAAACCAATATTAAGTAAATCAAACACCTATAACCTTTTTGTTAGATTATAAGGTGTTTTTTAATAGTTCTTTATTATATAAAAATTAATGTGTTCCTTCAGGACCTTCATTTGCACCATATGGTATAATAGAAGTAGCCCAAGGATTTATATTGGCTAAGAAATTATGTAGTTGTTTTAATCTGAAAATGATTTCTTTTTTGTCTTCTTCAGAAATGTGAGGGTTATTATCTACTTTAACTCCTACTTTTGTTAGTAAGTGAATAGTTCTTTCATCTGCAGTGTCAAAAGGTCTTTCCATATCATTAATAACTCTATTAACAAAAGTATCAATAATTTCTTTCATTTTTTCCCATTTTTTTTCAGGATTTTTTATTCCTTTTGTTCCATCTTGAATTAATTTATCAACTACACCACCTAATCTTTCAATATCAAAGAATACATCAGAAAATTCTTCTTTTTGGAAATCATTATCATTAGGGAAAATAGATTTTAAAATAATAATATATTTTAACATAGGGTAGTTTTCTAAATGAGGAACAAGAGAAGTGTCTAATCTTCTATTTGAAGAATATAAATCAAAGTTAAAAATATAAATTCTTGAGAATAATTCTTCTAATTTAACAACTATATCATCAAGGTTTAATCTTAAATTACTAAATCCTTCTGGACTTTTTTTACTCATTTTACCTATAATTTCAAATATTTCTTCTTTTTCATTATTCCATTTATACTTGATACTTTGAATATCTTTTTCATGTCTTTCTTTTTCTTCTTTATTAAAGTGTAATAAATTGTTGTTAATTTCTTGATTACTAGAATAAGAGTTGTTACTTAAGTAAGTTTTACCAAATAATTTTTCTAGTTCTGCAGGGTCTATATCAGGTGGTGGAGAACTAAATGCATCTTGTTGTGCAAAAGCAATAGAAGTTGAAGCAATTAGTGATAATGAAACAATAGTTTTTTTAATATTCATAAATATTCCTTTTATTTTAATGTTATTATAACAAAAAAAGAAATAAATGAGTGCTATTATTTTAAATGTTTTACTAGATTTTCTTTAATTTTTTGCATTTTATTACAATGTTTTTCAATACTATCACTTTGTTTTATATCACTAATTTTTTTATGACAACCATTACAAATATCAAATAATTCACAAGCAAAACAATCAGCTTTTAAAACTTTTAAATTAAAATCTTTTTTTAATGGAGCTTCTTTATACTCACTATGAGGTATTTCATATTTACCATCATCTGCAAAAGCACCACAAGAATATAGTTTTCCATCTGGATGTAATGTTCTAATATTACTATCACATACTTTGGATAAAGGACAAGTAGTTAATTTGGATTTCATCTTAAATATTTGGTCTGTATTATATTCATATTCTGATAAACCTTCTTCATATATTTTAATATATATTTTATATATATCTGCTAAATAGAATACTTCTTTAGAATATCCACTATTAAATACATAATTTAACTTATTTTGGACTCCCATTTTTTTAGCTAATAAAACATTATCAAAAGCAGTATCTAGGTTTTCATTTGTTATAACTGATATAAAGTCAGGTCTATAACCTATTCTTTCTAAAAATAAGTCAGATATTTTCCAAAAATCTTCTTCAGTATAAACTCTATTTTTTGAAATTCTTCTAGTATCACCATAATTAAAAGAAGTAGTAACACCTACATTTTCTTTTTGAAATAAAGGTGTCCATTTATCAGGGGTTTTATAAAAATCCCATAGATTGGAAGTAAAAGACAATGTAGTGTCTAAATTTTTTTCTTTTATTATATTTAATATATCAAAATAATAAGTAGGAGATAACATTAAAGGGTCTCCACCATTAACTATAATAGTATTTGTTTCAGGATATTTTGTTAAGAAGTTTTCAATATATTTTAAATCTAAAGTATTTGTATGTTTATCACTAAGGTTTGGTGAAGAACAAAATGTACAAGCAAAATTACATAATTCAGTTGGTTTAATTATAAGTTCCAAATTAACTCCTATTTTCTTTTATATAATAATCTACTATTTTAGAAATATGAGGATTATATTCCTTTAAATTATTTTTGTAGATTTTATCTAAATCTAATTTAAAATAATTAATTAAAGTAGGGTATAAATCTAATCTATATTCAATAGATTGTTTAGAATAGAATTGATCAGTAGAATGATATATATCAAAATGTAATATTTCTTCTATTGAGTATTCATAATCTTTACTTAAAAAATATGTATATAACATAGTTACAACTATTGTTTTTAATGGAAAAGTTAGAGTTGAGTTTGGATTTAAATCATATAAATATGTTTCAATATCTTTTGTGTACTTATCTTTTTCATTAATTTCAAAACCTATATCATTTGCAATATCATCATATTTATTTGTTTCTATATAATATTTATAACTTTTATGTAAAAACTTAGGGAAATAATTATTTTCATACCATTTTAATAAATAATAAAAACCACTACAATTTTCAGGGTCTTCATTGTCTCTATAATGTTCTGTTAAACATTTACCTAAATATTCACATTCTTTACATGTTGCACATATGTTTTCTTTATAAATACTTTTAAAATCTTCAAATGTTTCATAGTGTTTAAAATATTCAATATTATTGATAAACTCTAAAGAAGCTATTTTGTTTGTAGGTGTAATATATACATGTTTATCACTATATGCACTATATACTTTAGATAAACTTCTTTTTATTCTTTCTTCATTGATAATATGTTTATTAGATTTTTTTAATAAAGTTTTAACACTTTCAATAAATTTGTAATTTAAATCAATTTGTTCTGAATTATTACTCATACTATATGGTTTTAATTCTACAGTTTCACAATTGTTTAAAAAATTAGTATGTAGAATAAACTCTTCAACATCAAATTCTTTTGAAACTAAACCAAGTATAGAGAAGTTTCTTTGTAATAAAGACATATTTTTAAAAGACACATCATTTTTCTCTCTTACAGAACCATCATAAGAAAAGGAAATACTTATTCTTTTATCATACATCCAATCTTTAATGATAGTACCATTTGAAATAATATTTATACTCTTAGTATAATTTTCTAATAAATTAATTAGTTCTAATATATAAGTTTCTTTTAAAAGTGCTATTTCTCCACCATAAACATCAATATGTTCAATTTCTTCATAGTTAGATATATCATTTAAATGAGTTTCAATATATTTTAAATCAAGGATTTTTTTATCACCTAATTGTTCATTAGATAAGTAACAATGAGGACATCTTAAATTACAAAGATAGGAAGGGTTTAAACTAACAACCATTAATCTTCCTTTTTAAAGATATGATTATAAAAATGTTTATTTACACAACCTTCAACATCTCTAATTCTACCTTTCCAACTCCATTGTGTAAAACATCTAAAAGGACAAATTGAAAAATATTCACAAGAGAAACAATTATAGGTATGTATATAATCATTTATCATATTAGAATTATCTTCATAAACAAGATCATTTACAAAATCATCATCTGTATATCTTTTCCATCTACAATTAGAAGTTGAATTGTCAGGAAATATAGTTAGTTTATTTAATGATAGACAACTCATAGCTTGATTTGATTGTTTTTCTTTAATCATATCATTAATAGGATTTATATTAGGATATTTATCATAAACCCATTTATAAAATTCTAATAATAAGCTATCTTCAGGTATCATTTTATCACTACCTTTATCAGGTATGAAAAAATCAAAAAAAGTATTGAAATTAGGGTATATATATTCTTCCCAATATTTATCACCTTTATTCATTAAATGTAATAATGAAGGTTTTGTCATAACAGTGTTTATACTAACTGTTTCATCTTTTAAATATTCTAGATTTCTTTTCCATTTTTCATTAATAGGTCTACCAGTAAAGTCATAGCTTGCAATCATACCTATAAAGCAATTAGTTTCTTTTCTTAAATTATTGATGAAGTGTTTGATTTTTTGAGCATTTTCTTCACTAAAAAGAAAATTACTAACAAATACTACTCTTAGTGTTATATTGTTCTTTAAATAGAAATTATGAACTTCTTTAATGAAAGTAGTATATATAGATAAATAATCTTTTTCAATTAATTCATCTATCATTAATTCTCCACCAACCATATTTAGTTGAATTGTATCTACATTTTCTTTTGTCTTTAAAGAAAAATCATAAATAATTGGTAATTTACTAAACATTTCTTCTTTACTTAATCCAGTTTTATCTGTTACTTTATGGAAACAAAAAGAACATCTTAAATTACAATATTCAAATAAGGTAACTTCAATTTCACCAATAGGAGGTAATTTAGATTTTAGTAATTGTTTAGTAAATTCTCTCATTATTCTTGACCTATAAAATCACCTAATAGTTCTTTATATAAAACTTTGTTTTCCTCAAGGTTTTCTTTTAAGTAAATCATTAAACTTTTAGGAGCTGGACAATAATCTCCATCCCAAGATAATTGATGACAATCACCATTACAAACATCAAAAACAGGACAAGAAAGACATTTTTCATTTCTATTTGTTTCATCAGCAATATTACACATCCTACCAGGAGATAATAATAAAGACATTATGTCATCATCTATATGACCAAAAGGAGAATGAGCAGCACTATTTGGACAACCACCAATAGTTCCATCTGCATTTAGTGTAAATATTTTCTTTTCACAACTTCTACATCTACAACCACTATGAGTATTATATACTAATGAAGTTAATAGACTCTCAAAAAAAGCAATATGTATTTTTTTATAATTATCATTTTTAATATAAGCGTTCCATAAATCAATAAACCATTTATCTTGTTCTTGGTTATGAGGCATTATATCTAAGTTCTTTTTTGCATTACCATCTAAAGATATTCTTTCAATATGTAAATGATTAACTTTTAAATCAATAAACTTTTCTATTAATTCTTCAGGGTTCATTTCCATAATAGATCTAGATAAACTAATTTGAACTGTCATATTAAAATTTGGGATAGCTGTTAATGTTCTAACATTTTTTTCCCATAAGTTTTCTTGGTTCTCATTTTCAAATCTAATACCACTATCCCAAGAAGTACTGATGTTGTTATTGAATGCTTTTTCAATTAAGTCTAACTTGTCCTGTGTTAAAGGGAAAACTAAGTTAGTAGTAACACTCCACCACATTTCAGGAAAAAAATCTTTACATCTTTCATATACTTCCATCATTTCACTAGGTTGAACTAAAAATGCTTCACCACCATGAAAAGCTGTGTGACCACCTTTTATGTGTGGTAATTGTTGTGATAATCTTTTATACCAATCAACTACTTTATCTTTATTAAAAAAGATTTTTCTTCCATTAGAACCACTTGTAAAACAATGTTTACAATTTAATTGACAAGTTTCAGTTGTTTTTAAATAAATCATTATATTTGAATCAACAAATTGATTAGTCATAAGTAACTCCATAAATATTATTTTTATTAAGATTATACCTAAAAATAAAATAATTAAGTCTAAATTATTTTTTTTCTTCTAATCCTTGGTGAAACTTTCTTCTATAAGTATTTTCTCTTTCATTTTTAATAGAATAATCATTCCAATCATATAAATTAAAACTATTTCTATTTAATTCATTAAATCTATTTTTATTAGATATATACATTTGTTTTGGAGCAATACAATTTTCACTACCTATAAACTCTTTAAATAATAGTAATTTTCTATTTAAACAAGAATGTAAGAAATCACAATTAGAACATTCAGTATTAATTGATTGATTAGCACTTTTTATATATAATTCATTAATTGAGGATATTTTAAATAAGTCATCATATAATGCAAGGTTCTCACTATAAAAAGGACTAATATAAAAATTACCTTTTTTATAGTTTAAAACATTGTAGTTAAAACCACCATGAGAATGATCTAACATACTATTATTTACAAAATTATGTTGAGAGTTTAATAAAATATGTCCATTCCATATATTAATTCTTTTAAGTAATTCTTCTTTAGAAACATTGTGTTCTCTTGTAAAAGAGGGTAAAAAATCAATAATAGTATCAAACTCTTTATGTATTGTTTTTGATATATTTAAATAATCTAAATTATAGTCATCAATGTTAATTGAAAAAGTAAATGTTGTATCTTGTTTTAGTCTATCTAATTTTGAAATAATATCTTTGAATTCACTTCTATAATCTTTCATATCATTAAATAAAATAGGATTAATAGCAATTTGAAATTCCATATCTACTTTTTCAGATATATTTATATTAATAAAGTCAATGAAATTTTCTAATTTTTTTTGATTAATTTTTAAAAAGGGAGTAGGAAATGCTAAAACAACTGAGTTATCATTTATTAATTTTAATAATCTCTTATTATTTAGTACTTCATAAAGGTTGGTGGCACTTAAAAAATCAACTGGACCAATAACTATTTCATCTAATAAAATATTTTTACTAGTAATTTCAGTTTCAATCCATTCAACCATTCTATTTATTTCAGTATCTTCAACTTTATTACCAACTTTAATTACATGACAACCTGGACAATTGTGATTACAACCATCTAAAATATCCATTTGTATTTTAATAGCAGTAACAGGTTTTGATTGTGTCTCTGTTACTGTTTCATATATATATTGATCTTTGATAATAGGCATATTTTAAGCCTCTTCTTCATTTCCTAAAATAAGTCCCATAACAATATTAATATATCCTAATTCATCGAGTTTTCCTAAAAAATCAGCACCTGAATACTTTGGATTTTCATTCATAATAGAGGAAAATATAATATTATTTTTATATAAAGAAAAGTCTTCTTCTGAAATAGTTTCTAAGAATAAATCAATTAAAATAGGTAATGAGTTAACAATATTAACTCCAAAAGGTAATTCTTTATTGTCTTCAATTAACTCAATATTTAAATTATTTAAAGTTTCTTTTATATCTTCTTCTTCAATAAATTCAATACTATTAACTAAAATATAAGAAGGAAGAGATTTTAAAAAGTTAATTATTTCTTCTAATGTTTGTTTATTTTCAAAAACAAATGATTGAAAAAATGGAACAGTTAAAATATCTACTACATCTTTGTGATTATATCCAGGGTTTGAAATATCAATACCTTTTACTAAGTCTAAACAAGTTTTTAAAACTCTAACTAATTGAGGAGAATTAACATAAAAATCTAGTTTAATAAATTCAGATAATAATTCATTGTCAATTTCACTAAACATAACTTCAAATTGTGTATTTGAAATATAAATTAAAGATTGTTTAACACCTAATTGTTCTTTACTTGCTAAATAATCAATAGGTATTAAACTCATCTTTTCTTCATAAACCCTAGTTAAGTCAATAGGGTTTAAAGGTAATTTGAAAAATTCCATAGATTTCCTTTTTTAACTATATGGTAAATAACCAATTCTTGTTGATCTTCTTGAGAAAAATGCTAAGTTATCATAAATATCAAACAAAAACCTTTGTCTATCTTTTAATGATATATTTTTTAATTCATAAGCATTTATATTATATAATCTCATTTGAATATTATAACTTTCTCTAAACTCTTCAAAAACTACTTTTAAAAGAGGTGAAAATTTTTCTAATTCTTTAAGGTTTTTGTTATTTGAATATTTTTCAAAGATACTTCTAACTTCAACTATTTGTCCAAAATCTGTTTTTTTGAATAAATATTTTAGAGTTTCTATTTCTTTGTCATTCATTTTTAACTTTTGACCACTTAAAACTAAAGACATTAGATCATTTGAACTTAAATCTTCTAATTGTTCTAATGCAATTTTTTCTCTTAAAGAAGTAACTTTTTCAACAAAAGCTTCAACTGCTATATTTGATATTTTATCTTTATTTAAAGAATAAAAAAGTATATCAAATGGAATATTTTTAGATTTTGTTGAAATATTCAAAGAACTTGTTTTTATATTATTAATATCTTCTTCAGTAATTAAATCACCAAACATTAAACTTTTAGCAAATAAAGAAGATAAAAATAATCTAAAATCTTTTTTATCATAAGAAGGACTTACTTTCTTATATAATTCTTGGTTAAAAGAAATAACTAATTCTAACATTTTATCCTTCATATCAAAAAGGTATACTATTTTTTCATCATTATCTACAATATCTTGAAAGGAAGTAAAGTCTTCAATTGAAACTAAATTAGTATAATTATTATCTTCTATAAAAGTTTTAATACTTTCAGATAATTGATATTGAGTACTAGTTTGTAAAATAACAATTTTTCTTTTAGAAGACATATTTCTATAAGAATCATTAATAATAGTCATTAATTCACTAACATGACCAACATATGTTTTATTATTTATATAATATAAATTATCAGGTATATTTTTCATTATCTTCTCCCTCTACTTCCATGACAATTTGAGTGACAACTTGAATGACAAAAGTTGTATCTCCAAGATTTATTTCCCATTCTACTTTCAATATGGTCAACAGCTCTTCTTACAGCATTAGAAACTGAAATAGCAATGCCATAAGCAGTTATGGGTTGTCCAGGAGCAATTGTATAGTGTCTTACACCATCAAATGTAGTTGTACTTGCATTTCCAGTAAAGTTAAAATAAAAATAACCAGTTCCTCTTCCACTTTCAGTATTATCAACTATTGCATAAAAACCTTTATTAAATGTATTTGTTTGATTTCTAGCATTTGTTTTTATGATGTTATCAACATCAGCCGCAGTTAAAGCCATTATATATCTCCTCTTAGTTTATTTGCATCATCATTGAATGTATAATCTCTATGATCTAATGGATTATAATATCCTAAAACATCCATAGGTAGTATTTCTTCATTTTCTTTAAATCCCATACTCTCAATAGCTTCCCATACAAGTTTGTTTGCAAGAGAGTGAATATGGGGAGTATTTTTATATAAAGGATGTTCTGAAAACTTTTTGATTCCTTTTGTAATTAATTCATTTCTTCTTTCTAATATTTCTTCAAAAGAAAGACCAGTTACATCCAAGTTAGGGTTATTTGTAAACATAGCTTGTTCATGAAGCATTACATTTAAAATAGTTTTAATTTCACCATCTTTACCAGGATAAACAGATAAACCTAAGAAATTAAAAGAGTTAAAATAAATATTTGCCATACTCATTACAACTTTTTTACTATTTTTTTCATCAATAACTCTTTTTAAGAATTGATTCCAAGCAATAAGATTTCTTTTTTGTATTTCAGGTGAAGAAGCTCTAGTAAAAGCAGGTACCATTTCTAAAATAGTTTCATAATCATCTAAAGTTTTAACTAATAATTCAGTGTAGTCTTCTTTACTTAATTTATTAGCCAAAATACTACTAGATTGTAATACCCAAGACCAATCAACTTTTTTGTTTGTTTCAGTTTTAAAAAATTCAATTTTTTTCATAACTTCATTAAAATAATCTTTATCATTTACTACTTTCATTAAATCTTTTGGTAAAGGTTGTAAAAATTCAATAATCATATCATCTCTATAATATTCATTATTATCTAAAACATTAAAGAATTCTCTTAATTTATTTATAGATATAGTATCAAATCTTGAAGGAGTTGCTATTCTAGCATTTTTATGTGTGAATAAGATATCTTGAGTAGTTTTGTTTTTTAAAATATCTAATGTATTATCAGCACTAAAAAAATCAGTTGGACCTATAACAAATTCTCTAAGGTTTAAATTATATTTTTTAACACCACCTGAAAGTTCTTTTGCTCTATCTAAAAGTTTTTGACTAACATTTTTATCTAAAGATTTATCAACAAAACAACCTACACAATTATGTTCACAACCAGATAAAGTTTCTAAATTAATTAAAACATCAAATTTATATTGTTGATTCAAAGGTAAACTTTCAGGTCCAGCTAATCTCATTTGTTTACAAAAATTTTCTTGCATACTCATATTAAAATATCCTTTCTAACTATATGTTGCTGGCCATATTTGTCTCCATACACCACCAGCATAAGTATATATTATTCCATTTACATACTTTGTATTTCCTTCATTTGCAGTTGCATTAAAACCACCTAGTACAGCTTTAGCTCTAGTTAAAGTTTCATTTATAATTTCAGTAGAAGTCATACCATTTAATTTAGCGCTATCAGCGGCAACACCTGTTTTTAATAAATAAAGACTTTCAATGGTTTCAGGTTGAACACATTTACAAGTTGCATTTGTGTCAGCAGTTGAAGTTATAAATATTTCATTAGCTGATACAGCACCGCCAGCACCAAAAATACCAGCAAGAGCTGGTATTGTTAAATAAGATAAAAATTTTCTTCTAGAAGATACTTGTTCTTCTTCAGGATTTTTATTTGATACTTCAATTTTATCATTATTGTCAATCATAAAAATTTCCTTTTAAATAACCAATTAAATAGATTTATATATATTATAAGAAAAAAAAAGAAAAAAAGGTATAAAAATTAGAAAAATATAATATGTATCTCTAATTAGAAGAGATACATACACCTAATTCTTCATTTAATATATATCCAATAGGACATTCAAGAGGTTTACTATCTTCTGTAATTTCTTTTGTACACCTACAAGAAGTTGTTGTATATTCTTCAGAAATTAATCCTAAATCAACTCTAGCAGTATAACCATCAAAAGTATTACTACTATCACAACCTTGACCAATTAATTTATAACCATTATCTACATCACATTCATATTTACTTCTAAATGAATCACATTTTTGTAAATCAGTCCATCCACCATAATAGTGTTTGTTATTAATATCACCTAGTCCAGTTGTATTAATAGTTCTATCTTTTGTATGTACAGTTTGAGTTTCAACAACACTATCAACAAGTGTTCCAGGATTATTCCATTTATAATTAACAATTTTTGTTCTATATATTTTTAGTTCTTCAGGTTTGATATATTCAAAAATACCTTCTAAAGAAGTGTTTATTTCATTAGGTTTATTAGTTCCACTACTAACTTCAGTTTTTACTATACTAGTTAATCCATCTTCAAAATATTTATAATTGTTATCACAATAATCATATTGTGGTCTTTGAATAAAGTTTATAGAACAAGTGTTGTCATCTTTAAATGACCAATTAATATCAACACCACTATTAGGGTCACTATTACCAATAGGTAAAGCTAAATCATTACCACAAGTTTTCCATTTATGAATACATTGTCCATTATTTGCAGGATTTATAGTAACAAAAGAACTATCAACTGGTTTTGCTGTTTTTGGCATACAATTTGTTTGATGTGGTTTATCTAAGCTACAAATATCCATAGTTGTACATAATTTAGGACTGTCATAATATGTAATTTCATAAGAACAAGTGTCTTCATTTATTTTTTGTATATTTTCATATGCACTATACATTGGTTGTTTAGTTATCCAAGATTGTTCTAAATCAGTAGGTATAGTATAAGGAATAGTCTTAATCTCATCTATACTTCTACAAACTTTTTGATAAATAGCTGGAACAATATCAACATAATCACATTTTAATTTTGAAGGATTATAAACAAGTTGAACCATTTTTCCTCTACTACCTTGAACAATAGGACAGAAATTAGTACTAACTTGAATAACTTCAAAATTAGTTTCATAGAAAGGTTTATTGCTACAAGTATTATGATTTAAATATGCAACTAAATGACCAGTTTTTTTATCTAAATAAGCATTAACTAAACTAGTGATACTATTATCAGGTGGTAAATTTAATTGATTATTATACTGATGATTAACCATTATATTTAAAGTAGGTTTAACTCCTTGTCTAGTAAATAGTTGAGGTGTTATTTGCCAAATATCACCATTATCATTATAAAGGTCTCCACCACAATTTAAATCTCTTGTTAATTCAACAGGAGTTGCAGTTATTGATAAATTATCTTTTACACATTGATGAATAGAAGGTGCAAAAGTATAACCAGGAAGACATTGTGGTTCACTTTCTCTAACAATTTTACATTTATCTAAATTTTCACCAAATAATAATCCTTCACCTTCTAAACAAGAGTAGTGATCAACAGTAGCATCATACTGAACATGTCTATATTCACACTCAATACCATTTGGATTATTTGGGTTATAACTAAATGGATGACCATTTGCAGTATTACATCTATCTTCTAAAGTTTCATATTGAGCTGGTTGTGCTAATTGTTCTTGAATAATTGGGGCAATATCAATAGTATTAACAAATTTATCAGTAACTTTAGGTAATTGAATATCAATAGAAGTTGCAACACAAGCATTTGAACTATCTGTACTTGTTGTTTTGATAGTTGTATTTAAATCATTACAACCACCTTCTGGTTTTAATCCAGAACAGGCAATATCTATTTTAATACATTTTCTTTCATCTAAAAATGCCATGGGATTATCTTCAAACCCATTCTTTAAATCACATTTACCATCTATTTCAATGGCTTTATATTCTCTTTTTATACATTTATCATCTTCTCTAATATATCCAATAGGACAAGTAATAGAATTGTCACTTTCTAATTTACAAGTATCATAAGTTTTTTTACATTCAGTTCCATTCATTGTCCAACCATTTATACAAGTGATTTCATCTTTTTGACATTTTTCTAAAGGATTTCCAGTTGTTGTATCTATAAACACATTCCAATCTTCTTGACATACTTTATCACTTTTACTTAAACAATAAGAATTACTTTCAAACCAATCTGCTGCACAAACAAAAGAATTACTAAATAATAAATCTCCAGTTATACATAAACCATTTTTTAAATTATATCCTTCCATACAATTGAATGTTTCAATAGAAGAAGTACATTTTTTTGTTTCTTCATTAAGTAAATCATTGTCTCCTAAACATTTGTATTCAACATCTAATTCACAATTATATTCTCCAGCTTCCCAAGTTATTTTGTAACCTGTTAATTCACCATCAGTATATATAGGGGTTTTAATTTCTTTATCTGGAACAATTTCAACTAATTTATAATTTACTGGACAAGTATGAACAGGTTTTTCACTTTCATCTATTTGTATTGTAGTTGCATCTTGTTCTTTTATAGAATAACTATCAGAAATATCTTTTAATGCGTCTTTAATATCATATGCAGTATATTCAATTGATTGGTCTTTTAAAATAGTTAAAATAGTAGGAACATCATAATCAACTTTGATAATTCTTTTATCAGCATCAAAGAAACCATCTACATCTATTAATTCAGGTGTAATAACAAAATCATATGTTGCATATGGTTTAGGTGTAGATATAGGAGACACTAAAGTATCCTTTTTACTATCTAAAATTGAAACTACTTCAGAATCTAATTCTAAACCAACTGTATTATAATATAATGCAGAATATATTTCAGGGTCAGCATTTTCAGCTAAAACTTTTTGATATCTAGAACTTAGATTAGTAGAATACATACCTAATGCAATTAAAAAGTTTTTATCACCAGCAATTATACTATTAAATACAAACTCAGGTTTATCTAAATTGTTAGTATAATTTAACCAGTCAATAGCAGATTTAGAACTTTTACAGTTTTCACCTTCTTCATCTAAACCATCTCTACAAAAAGAAACAGATTTAGTTACTTTACATTGACCTTCTTCAACAAAACCATTATTTCTAATAAATTTACTTTCACAAATACCTTCATTAAATGTATATCCATCTGGACATTGAACAATGTCTTTAGAAGTACAACTTCCACTTTCAGTAAAGAAAAGATTTGAATTATTACAAGTGGGTTTTTCAATAACTTTATTTGCAGGAACACAATAATTACCTTCTAAAACCATACCTTCTTCACAAGTCCAAACTTGTCCTTCACAAGCTTCATGATAAATTCTAGGAGTAAGATTATCAACACTAACTCTTGTGATTTTACCAACTTCACCATTATTCCAAACAATAGTTGAATTTAATAAATCTACATTAGAAATAGCTTCATTAACCTTAACCCAATCTTCATGTGATAATACTTTATTATATCTCCAATCAACATCAGTTCCTAATGTAATATCATAAAGGTAAGAACTAACACTTTGTAAAGAAACAGTTAAAGTTCCAGTTAAATCTAAAGAAGGACCTTTTAGAGTATATAAATCTATTATGGTACTACCTCTATCAGGATTGGTAACATAATCTTTTTTAACTCCACATCTTAATTCTTGACTACCATTTAAATCACTTGGATTATTCATATCCCAAACTGTAATAGTTGGTTCTACTTTTAAAGTAGTACTTTCACAAATAAATGTTTCAGGGTTATATACTAAACCTTCATTACAAGTAAATCCAATAGGTGATTGTCTATCTAAGAAGAATTCTTTATAACATTTTGTTGTATCTACTGTATCTTCAATCCAATTCACACCTTCTTCTTTAGGACATACTAATATTGTGTCTGTTCTAGTTCTTTGTGTATGACATTCAATTGTAATAGGTTCTGCATAAGTTTCTCTTTTACAATTATCACCATTATCAACCCAACCATCTAAACAATATAAAGTTAAACCTGCATTATTACCAGTTAAATTATCTAATTGTTCTGCTTTGTCCATGTATTCAGTTTTTAAACAAGTAGAATTATCAATTTTTTCAAAACCATCTTCACAAAGAAGATTTAATTCATCTTCATTAGTACATACTCTTTTATAAGTCCAACCATCTGGGTGGTCATATGTATCAACTGTTGAAGATATATCATTAATACTAGTTATATTAGTAGTTTCCCAACCACCAATAAGATTTCCATCCCAATGAAGACTAGTTAATAAAGCACCATCTGAAAGTTCATAAGTTTCAACCCATTTATTAGTAGTTACACCACTATCTCTAAATATATCTTCTTCTACTCTATCAATATAAATGTTAATTTTACATCTATTGTCAGATTGTAATTCATAACCCTCTGGACAAATTAATTCACTATCTTGATAAAATGGTTCTACTGGTTCATAAGTAGTAACTTTTTTGTATTTTGGTTCAAATGTATCTTGATAACAAGTAGTATAAGCAGGGCCATTATCTAAATATCCTGTAGGGCAAACTTGTCTAGTTAAAGTATCTTTAGGTTTAATAACCATTTTTTTACATAAATCTTCAACAGAACTATAAGTGTATCCTTCATTACACATATCAGCTGTAGTAAATGAAGTTGTTTCAGTTTGACTTGGTGTAGTTCCACATTTACCAACATCTTCTAATCTTTTTGTTGGAAAAAAATTACTAGTAGCAGAACTATCAGTATCTATACAACCAGATTCAATAGCTATACCTTTGTCTAAATCTATTTTAACTTTTCTATAGTTTCTTTGCCACCAACCTTTTCTACCAACAAATATATCACCTGTTTGAAGTGTCATTTTATAAATTTTCGAATAACCATAATCAGAATACATTGTAAAATAATAATCATATGTATTATTATCATTAGTTGCTAATACTCCAACTTGCTTAATACCTAAATTAGAACCACAAGTTTTACTACCTGTTGATAATGTCCAACAATTATTATATCCACTAACACTATAAGTTTTACTAGAAACAGGAAAAGAAGTTGTAGGAGTAGCATAAATTTTATTTCCATTTCTTATAATATAAGCTTCAACCCAACTATCATTATCTTCATTCATATTATAAGCAGCATTTAAAGAACAAGTAGTATTTGTTTGTTTATTAAATACAGGTAAAGAAGAAGAAGATTGACAAGTAGAGTAATCAGGATTTGTTCTAGAACAAGTTAAATTATTATAATCAGTAGTCCAACCAGTATCACAAGGATTTAATTTTTGTTCTACTACTTCCATACCACAAGTTCCATCTGGTAATTCTTCATAACCACTTGGACATTGTTGATAAGTTTCAGTAATTTTATTTACATAAGTAGTTTGAATACAATTTTCACCATTATCAGTATAACCTTCTGGACATAACCATTCAACTAAGTCATTCTTTTTCCACAATTCTTCACCATTAATTAAAACTTTAGTATAATCATTAGGTAATTTAAAATCAGGAACACAATCTCCATCTACCTTTTTAAAGAAAGTAGGACAAGTTACAGGTAATAAACATAAACCTTTTTCTTTAACCCATTGATAACCTTCTGGACAAACACTTTTTTCTTGATTAAAACCATTCCAAGTGAAAAGAAAAGGATGATCAGCTGGACAACCAAATCCTGCTTCCTCACAAGAAGCACCAGCTTGTAAATTATCAAAAGTTATATTTAATCCATAAACATTTTCATTAGATGTTGTTGCAAGTTTAAAACCACTACTATACTCACTAATTAAAATATCATAAGTTAAACCAAGCGGTAAATCTCCAAAACTACCATTTAAAGAGTTTAACCCTCCATTTCCACCACTAATAGATATAATACCTGTTTCTTTATCAAAGAAATCAGGATTATAAATAATAGGTTCTATATACTCATCTTTCTTTTGAGTAGGAGTAGCAGTTTGTGTAAATTCTTCTCCATTATTATCACAATATAATTCTTCAACTGTTTTTTGACAAGTTTCATCACTTAATCTAATGTCATTTTCTAAACATTGTTTAGTGTAAATAAAAGTATCACATTTGTTTCCATTTAATATTTGTCCTTCATTACATTTTAATTTAGTAACAGGTGTTAAACAATAAAGGTCATCCATTAAAGTTGCACCTTCAGGACAAGTAAAAGAAGACTGAACACAATCAAACCCTTCTAAATTATATCCTTCTTTACAAAGATTATATTGTGAATCATCTGGATTTTTAGCAATATCTTCAGGGTCTTCCCAAACATCACCATCTTTAAGTTTGTATGAAGCAGCATATTCTTTTTCAATAATTTTACCAATTGGTTTATATTGATCTTCAATTTCTTGCATTTCACACATTCTAGAATCTAAATTGAAGTCATAACCTAATGTTTGACAAGTAGGATTAGTAAATAAAGAAGAAACATCTGATTGGATTAAACCTGAAACACTATTGTAACAAGTTTTAGTATTTATATCAAAAACAAAACCTTCAGGACAATAACTTAAAACATTTCCATCTATTTTTGTTTTAGATATACTTGGAACACATTTATTTAAAGAAATATTAAAATACATAAATTCAGGACATTTCTTATCTTCTATTAATGTTTCATTAAATGGAGTTTTTGTAAATGTTTCTTCACAATATTTTGAATCAGCGATTTGAGTAAATCCAATAGGACAAGAAGCATCTAATATATTTAAAAGAGAATTTAATCCATTATTATTGGCTACATCTTGTTCTATATTTGTTAGTTTTGTTTCATTAGTAGAAATCTTTAAATCTTCAGAACTATTGGCTGAAAATGGAATATAAACAAAATATTCATTAGTACTCATTTGTCTTATTTTGTATTTAGATAAAGGAGAAAATACAACTTGATTTAAAAAATCACTATTAATATTACTTAAAAGAGGTTTTATAGATATTTCAGCAAAAGATTTAGAAGTTAATATTTTAATAGAATTAATAGATAATGTATTGTTGTAAGAATTTTTAATACCATTATCAACTAAATATTTATTTAAATCATTTTGTGTATAAGTTGAATTAGCTGTATCTAAACTATTTAAAAAACTCAATATGTTTTCAAGTGCATTTGTTTCTTGTTCTATATAAGTATCAAAATTAACAGTATTTAAGTCTTCAGCTTGTGAATTGAAAGCAAAAACAAAAAAGAATGTAAAAATTAAAAATATTTTATCCATATGTATCTCTCTTAAAAATCTATTTTATTATTATTATAAAGGGAAATGAGAAAAAAAGTTTTTACAAAAGGTTAAAAAGTAAAAAACGTCTTGAATAGCGAGAGTGGAGGCCTCTCGCTACCAAAACGACTTTTATGGATTTTCAAATAAATAAAGTTTTTAGTTTAACGTCATTACGGACGTAATTTAAATGAAAATCCTATGGATATAAGAATATAAAAATTAAATCAAAAAGTATTATCTTAATAAAGACATTACATTTTGTTGAACTTGATTAGCTTGAGACATAGCATAAGTCCCTGATTGTGCTAATAATTTGTATTTATTGAAGTTTGCAGTTTCAACAGCAAAATCAACATCTCTAATACCACCTTCTGCAACTTGAACATTTGCAGCAGTCATTGTAATATTATTAATTGTAGAATTTAATTGTTGTTGAGTAGAACCAATATCAGATCTAATTCCATCAATAACTTCTAAAGCAGCATCAGCAATATCCATTGCTTTTTGGGCACCATCTCTAGTAGTTAATAAACCATCAGAAACTAAAGAGAATAAGTTATTAATTTCTTCACTAGTTTGACCAGCAATATTTTCAGCTGTTACATTGAAACTATCACCATAAGTTCCAGCAGTTTCATCAAATTGAGAAACACTCATATTAACTAAAATATCACTTGCACCAGCAGAAGTTAAAGTTAATTCACCAACTTCAGTTTTAGAAGTTCCAGAACCAATTCTCATAGATTCCCATAAATCATCAGCTTCTATTTTAATAGATCTACCATCAGCTGAATCTAATTGTAAGAAACCATTTGCATCAACAGAAGCAATAACACCAGTTTCATGAGATACTGAATTAATTGCATTTACTAATTTACCATCTGCATCATTTTCAACTATGTCAGTAACATTACCAATAACAACATCGTTAATAACTAAATTAGAAACATTACCTTCTTGAATAGCAGTTGCACTTCTCATTGAAACATCAAATGAAGCAGTTGAACCAACTACATCAGAGTTAGAGTTAATTAAGTCAGCTAAAGCACCAACACCAGTTCCAGCAGTATTACCAATTTCAACAGTGTGTAATCCTAGTCCATCAATATTCATTGATAATTTATCACCAATTTCAGTAGTAGTTACTTCAAAAGTATCACCAGTTAAAGTTAAAGCACCATCATTATTGTTTTCAACATAGATACCATTTACATCAGCAGTTGCATCTGTAATTGTTAAAGCACCATCATCTGTAGTTGTATCAGTATTTGGTAATTCAATAACAGTTATTTTTAAGTTATCAATTGAAGAAGTGATATTTCCTCCACCTGCTAATGAATAAGTTCCATTACCATTATCAGTTAAATCAGTATTATTAGTAGCTTCAGCAGCTAAGAAAGCAGCACTTTCTCCACTTGCAGCAAATGTAATAACGTCTCCATCAGTTTCAGCAAATGCTATATCATCACCATTATTAATAGTAATAGAAACACCTTCTAATTCACCACCAGCAGCTGAAATTGCAATAGTATTACCATCAGCATCAGCAGCAACCATTTTACTTTCTCCAGCAGCAACAGTATCATTAGTTGTAGCAGTTCCAGTGAAATCAACTTCAGCAGTTGCAATATCACTTAAATCAATAGTTTCCATTTTAGTGTGACCAATGTGATTACTATCTGTATTACCAATAGAAACTTTTACAGTTTCATTAGAGTATGCACCAATTTGGAATTCTTTATTAGTGAATGCTCCAGATAATAAGTTCTGTCCATTGTATTTAGTAGTATTAGAAATGTTATCTAAAGATTGAATTAATTTATTAACATCTTTTTGAATAGCAAGTCTAGTTTTTTCAGTTTGCCCATCTTCAGCAGCTTGTATTGCTTTAGTTTTAATAGTAGTTAATAATTTATCTACTTCTTCTAATGCATTGTCTGCAATTTGAACTAAATTAACAGCTGATTTAGCATTGCTTGTAGCTTGATTTAATGAAGAAGCTTGCATTCTTAAGTTATTAGCAATTAATAATCCAGAAGCGTCATCCGCAGCCTTATTTATTCTAAGTCCTGAAGATAATTTCTCCAAAGAGTTAGAAATCTCTCTTGTTGTCATGTCTGCTCTTGCATTTGTGTTTAAGCTGTAAGAGCTAGTATTTATTGAAAAACTCATTAGTCTATCCTTTGTATTTTTTTATTTATAATTTTTCGTTTTTAGTGTGAAAAACATTTTCAACACAATAAAGTATAAATGGATTTTAAAAATTTTTATAAAGCACAAAAAAAAATCAAAGAAATTTCAAAACTTTTTTCAAATAAAAAGAATTAAATCTTTTTTTTATTGAAAATAAAGGTAAAATAAGCAAATGGAAAATATAACAAGTATAGAAAATATTACTCATATTAAAAGTAGATTTTATTATAAATTCACATTAGAAGAGAATAAAAAATTATTAAAATTAATAAATATTATACCTTCATTAATAATGGTAGAAAACAAAACTACAATAAAATCAACTTTATTAAAATTAGGACTTTCATTTCATGATATTTTAAGTTATCTAATAAATAAAGAAGAAATTGAGATGGTATATTTTTTCTATACTTTAAATATATATAATAGGGAAAGTATATTATATTTAGAAGTAAATAATAAAATAAAAGATTTAAAAGAATATACAATTAATAAAAATAATTTTTATAAAGAATTTATTACTTATTATGGTTCTTATGAAAAAGTAAAAAATGAAAACATAGATTTCAATAAGAAAAATAAGGTAATATATAGTGGTTTTTTAGATCAAAATAATGAAGTAATATATGAAACAAATTATTCTATTATAGATATAGTGTTTAATAGAATAGAAAATAATACAAATCAAAGAAGAACAATAGAGTTTGTTAAATTAATTTTTAAACATTCAAATTTTAATATAAAAAGTTATAAATATAAAGTAGATATAGGTAGTAAAAAAGAAGAATTAAATCTAATAGAATATTTATTATATTTATATAAAGAGAAACAAATAACAATTTATTATGATTTATATTTAATATTAAAACAAAAAAATCCTAAAATAAAAATAAAAAGTATAAGTTAATAAAAAAAAAATATATATATTTATAATTGTTGAATCTAAATAGGAAAATAAATGAAAAATATTTTGATTTTAAGTTGCTTATTTGTTGGTCTATTTGCCAATGACAAAGAGACTAAAGAACTATCAGGTTCAATAAAAAAAGAAAAAATCAATGAAATTAAAGAAGTTATATTAATAACAAACTTATTAAAGTCTTCTAAAATAGAAGAAAAAGAAAAGGCATTAGAACTAATAAAAGATGAAAAAATAAAGAATAAAAAAGAACTATTATTATTAAAAGCAGATTTGCTTTATAATGGTTTATATGGAGTGAAAAAAAATAAGTATTTATCATTAAAATATTATAGGAAATCAGCAGAATTAAAAAATGATGAAGCATTATATAAATTAGCAATGTTTTATTATTATGGTGTTTTTGTTGAATATAATTTAATGAAAAGTGTTGAATATTTAACAAAATCTGCAAATTTGGGTCATGAAAAGGCAAAAGAAACATTGAAAATATTAAGTTATAATCCAAATATAGAAATAGAAAAAGAAGAAAAATAAATACCAAAAAAAGGTATTTATTTAATAATAGTTAATTGTGAATTAACTTGTGTTTTTAATTCAACTAAATTGTTAATAATACCTTTTTCTAAAATATTATATTTAGAAAAATATTCCTTTCTAATAACTGAGATATTATCATCTAATGTAGTATTTAAATCTGATAAAAATTGTATTTGTTCAAAGTATTTTTCAAGTTTTGGATTCTCACAAGAATTGGTTTCATCTTTGAAACATTTTATTTTGTTTTTAAATTTTTCAATTGTTTCATTATATTTTAATGTATCTTTTTTATATTTTTCTTTTATATCTTCTAAAACATTTTCTAAATAAGATACATCTTTGTATTCACTCATTTTATATTGGAAATCATTGTTATATATTTTAAATCTCTTTTTTTCTTTTTGATATTTGTCTACTATTTGTTCAGTTAAATAATTTTTTTCACTTTTAATTAAACTTTTTAATTTAATGATTTCTTTATCTATTTGAGTTTTTTGTGAATGTATATCCTTAAATAAAACCAAAATATCTTTTGATACAGGTTTAGAGTAATCTAATTCACTTGCAAACAATAGGGAAGAAGAAATTAAAAGTGTTGAAATAATTCCTTTTAACATAAAAATCCTTTTTAATCTTATAAACATTATAAAGAAAAAATAAAAATATATAAAATTTATTTATAATGTTTATAAAAAAAGGTTTTTAAAAATGAAAAAATCAATTCTTTTAAGTGGTGTAGTTATATCTATTATAATGACTGGGTGTAGTACAACTCAACCAAAAAGTTTATGTGAAATAAAATGTGAACATAGGAAAACACCAATAGGACAATTTTATATAAATCCTCAAATATCTCAAAAAGATGATTTAAAAGAAGTTAAAAAAGTAATAGGAAATAATGCATTTGTATTTGAAGATTTAATGGATGGATTAGGTAATAATGAAAGAACAAAAGGTGTAGAAATAAAAGAAAAAGAATTACCAAAAGAATTAAAAGAAATTGAAAAAACTAAAGAACCTAAAGATAAGTTAAAAGAAGAAAATAAAGAATTAAAAAATAAAATCAAAGAATTGAAAAAAGAAAAAAATGAAGTAGTAAAAGAGTTAAAAAAGGAAAATAAAGAATTAAAAGAAGAAAACAAAGAAATTGAAAAAGAATTAAAAGAAGAAGAGAGTGAATTAAAAGAAGAAAATAAAGGAAAAGTAAAACCTATAAAGCAACCAGAGATTAAAAAAGAAAAAATAATTAAAGAGATGGATTTAAAGGCTACAAAACCAAAACCAAAAGTTAGTGATACAATATTAATAGACTTTGAAATGAATGAAATATCTAAAAAAACAAAACAAGAATTAAAAAAACAAGTAAATAAAATTATAAATAAAATATTAGAAATGAAAGAAGTAAATGCTGAAATAATAGTTTATTCAAATAAAACAGTTATAGCAGATCAAAAAGTAAAAAAAGTGATTGATTATTTTTTAACAGAAACACCATTATTAGATGATGAAATTAAAATAAAAGAAGAAAAAGTAAAGTTAGATGAAGAGTTTAAAATAGAGGTAAAAAAAATTAAATAAGAAATAAAATCTTATTTAATTTCAATTTATATTTAATCTTTAAAAACTAATAAAACAAGTTCCCTAATTAAAATATTAAAATCTTCAAACATTCCTATAACTTTTAAAGATTTGTTGTTTATTTTTAATGCTTCCCAAATACCTTTCTCATTTTTATTAATAATGATTTTAATTGGAGTTTGAGATACTTCTTTTGATAAATTAGGTCTTTCCATTACTAATAAATAAAAATCATTAGGAATAAAATTTTCACTTCTAATTTTTTCATATAAAGTAAATAAACCTACCTCATTAGATTTATTTGCAATTTGAGATGTAAAATCAGATATATTTTTTTTACTATATTTATATTTAGACATTTTAGTGTTCCTTATATATTACAAAGACCAACTACAATAACATCTACACTTTTATTATATTTATCTGCCATATTAAATATTTTATCTAAATCATTTTTATTTAAATTTTTAAAAACTTGTTGTTTCCATCTTAAAATAGATATATCATCATATTCTTCTAAATCTTCTTCAACTTTGTTAAAATGTTTTTCAAGGTCAATATGAACTATTTTTTTATTTAATAAATTATCAATTTTGCTAAATAATTTTAGTTCTTTACTATGTTGTAAATTCATTTTAACTCCTTTTATAAATAACAAAGTTGAATTTTAATATAGTATAAAATCCAAATATTATTTATAAATATTATACATATAAAAAAATATAATAACTACTTTTTTACTGATTCCAACTTAATGTTATGTTTTGGTTTTGCACTTAATGTTGGTATTGTATAAAAAAAATAAATAAAAAAAATGATTTATCTAAATTTAAGGTTAAATTAGTTATAATAGATGTAAAATTGAAAAATAGGGATTTAAGTTGCAAGAACACAAAATAGAATTACTATCAGATAGAGAACATGTTTTACTTAGACCTGCAAGATATGTTGGGTCAATAAAAACAGAAACAACAAAACAATGGATATTAAATAAAGAAAAAAATATATTTGAGTTTATTGATATTGAATATAATGCTGGGTTTAAAAAAATATTTAGAGAAATATTAGATAACTCAATAGATGAATATGTGAGAACTAAGGGTAAGTTTGCAAATAAATTAAAAATAACAATTAATCAAAAAAAAGGTGAAATGTCATTAGAAGATAATGGTAGAGGTATACCTTATTCAGAACATAAAGAAAATGGAAAGAAAATTGTTAGTGCAGAACTTGCTTGGACAAGATTAAAAGCAGGTTCTAATTTTAAAGATGCAGCAGACAATACTACATTGGGACAAAATGGTGAAGGTTCTTCATTAACTAATATTTTATCTCATTCATTTATTGGTGAAACTTGTAATGGTGAAAAGAAAGTAACAGTTAATTGTAAAGAAAATATGAAAGAAGTATATACAAGAGTAACAAAAGGAACAAAGAAGTTCACAAGAGTTACTTATAAACCAGATTTAAATAAGTTTGGTTTTGAAATAATTCCTGATTTTTTAGTTCAAGGAATTATTACAGACTTTATTATTCTTTCACAAGTTTATGATAAGTTAGAGATTACATTTACACATATAGACCAAAACAATAAAAAGAAAGTTGAAGTATTTTCTAAAAAAACAACTTCATTTATAAACTTAATGGAAATGTTTGTAGAAGAAGAAGTTGATAGTGAAGGTAATACAACTACAACAAAAAGACAACAATTTGAGTTTGTAGAAGAAAAAGGCTTAAAAATAGGAGTTTGTAAAAACTCTTCTGATACTGAATTAGTATTTCATTCTATTAATGGATTAGTTGTTAAAAGTGGTTCTCCATTAAATTGGGTTATAAACTCAGTTGCAAAACCTCTTGTTGATAGATTATCAAAAAGATATAAAACATTAAAACCAGGAGACGTTAGACAAAAATTTACTTGGATTGTTTTATTTGATGGAATGACAAACCCAAGATTTGATTCTCAAACAAAAGATGGTTGTGTAAATACATATACAGAATTTAAAAACTCAATAGGGGATATTAACTTTACACAATTTGGTAATAAGATATTTAATAAGAAACCAATTTTAGAACCACTTATTGAAAGTTATCAAGCAAAGGCAATAGTAGAAGAAAGAAAGGTATTAAAAGAATTAAAACCAGAGAAAAAAAGAGTATTTGTTGAGAAATATTATAAATCTTCTGGTAATTATAATAAAGATAAAATATCATTAGTTCTAATAGAAGGGGATTCAGCTTTACAAGGTGTTATTGATACATTAGGAAGAGAATTGTATTCTTATTTCCCACTAAAAGGAAAACCATTAAATGTATATGAAGAAAGTAATAAAAAAATAATTCAAAATAAAGAGATAAAATCAATTTTGCAAATATTAGATTTAGATATTACTAAAGATAATGATACTATGAAATATGATAGTGTAATTATAGCAACAGATGCAGATCCAGATGGACAACATATTACAGGTTTGTTGATTTCTTTATTTAATAAATTCACACCTCACTTAATAGAACAAGGTAAAATTAAAATATTTAGAACTCCTATGATTGTAGCAACACCAAAAGGTAGAGGTAAAAAAGTATTAATTTATAACTTTGAAGAAATGTTTGACTTTGAAGAAAAATATGATATTAAAAAATATGATATGGAGTATTACAAAGGACTTGGTAGATGGGAAGATGACGATTTAAAAAATCTTATTGCAGAATATGGTATTGATAATTTTATTATTCCATTAAATAGAGATATAGAATTAGATAAATTAATTGATAATTGGTTTAGTAAAGATAAAAGTGATTTTAGAAAAGACCAAATTAGAAATATTAAGTTTAGTATAGAAAGAGCATAACATGAAGAAAATAAGTTTATTATTAAGTAGTTTATTATTAAGTACTAATTTGTATAGTCATTCAAATGAAATGAAAGAAGAAAAAACAATTATAAGTTATACTAAAGATATTATTATTCCTCAAAAAGTAGATACATTAAATTATGATATTCAAATATTAACAAAATCTTCAAGTAAAGAGATTTCATTAGGGAAAGCTAAAAAATTAAAAGAAAAATTATTACAAATATTAAAAGATAAAGATATAAAATTAAAATTAATTAATGAAAATACAAATAGAATAGGAAAGAATAGATATCAAGAGGAAGGGTTTCAAACAAGAATATACTACAAAGTTAGTTCTATGAATATTGACTTGTTAGAAAAAAGTATGAAGAACATAGATAGAAGTGATATGATATTTATTAAAAATAAAAGTTTTTCTATTTCAAAGAAGTTACAAAATAAAATAAAAAATGAATATGTAAAATTATCTATTCCTATGTTGTTAAAAGAGGAAGAAGAAATGAGTGATTTAATAAAAGGTGAATGTAAAATTACTAATTCAAATATTGCAGTCCCAAATAATTGGAGAGGTCCTATTATGTATGCAAAAATGGAATCATTAAGTGTATCAATGGATAGTAAAAAAGAACAAGAAGAAGAACAAGATATAAAAGTAAGAGTATCAATAACAATGGGGTGTAAAAGATAATGGCAAAAAAGATATTAAATATTTCAGATTTTTTTAAAGAACAATTTACTGATTTTTCAACATATGCTGCATATAGAAGTATTGCTTCATATACAGATGGTTTAAAAAACTCTCAAAGAAAAGTAATTTATACTACTCAAAGAGTTATGAAAGATAAACAAGAAAAGATTTCAAGATTTGCTTCTATTGTTTCATTACAAACAGAATATTTACATGGTGAGAAATCATTAGAAGATGCAATTGTTAAAATTGTTAGAAATTGGGATCAAAATCTACCATTATATGAAGAAAAAGGAAAGTTTGGTTCAAGAACAATTCCAAAAGCAGCAAGTTCTAGATATATTTATACAAAAAGAACAAATAACTTTAATAAGATTTTTCCAGAAGATTTCTTTCCAATTGAAAGATTACAAACATTTGAGGGTAGTGATATAGAACCAAAAACATTAAGTCCTATTTTACCTATTTTATTAATTAATGGTAATAGTGGGGTAGGGAGTGGTTTTTCTCAAAAAATATTACCAAGAAACCCAAAAGATTTAATGGATACAATTCAAAAGTTTTTAAAAAGTAAAGCAAAAGATCCTTTTGGACTTGTAAGAAAAGCAGATTTAAATGTAATGTATCCTAATTATATAGGTAAAACATTTACAACAAATGAAAACAATGTATATCAAACAACATTTTTAGGTGAGATCACACAAAAAAATACAACTACATTAGAAATAAAAGAATTACCAATAGGTTATACTATTGAAACATATGTAAAAGTATTAGAAGATTTGATTGATAATAAAGTAATTAATTCTTACAAAGATGGTTCTTCTAAAAATAAGTTTTACTTTGAATTAAAGATAAAAAGAGAACAATTAAAGACAAAAGAATTTTCTTTTGAAGAGGATGAAAATGGTATATCAAATATCTTGAAAACATTTAAGTTAATAAAAACAACAGTAGAAAACTTTACAACAACAGATGAAGAAAATGGTTTTTGTGAATACAATACCCCTAATGAAATATTAGAAAGTTATTTAGTATTTATTTTAAATAAGTTTGAAGAATTAAGACAATATAAGATAGGGCAAATAAATAAAGAAATAGATTTATTAAGTGAAAAAGCTAGATTTATAAAATTATATATTGAAAAGAAAATAGAGTTGGCAAATAAATCAAAAAAAACTATTCAAACAAATATGAAAAAATTAAAGTTTAGTGAAGACAATATTGAAGTTTGTTTAAATATGAGAATATATTCTTTAACAAAAGAAAAATATGAAGAATTATTAGAAGAAATAAAAAAGAAAGTAAAAGTCAAAGAAGATTTAGAAAAAATGACAAATAAGGATTTATATTTAGAATATCTAAATAAAATAAAAATAGGATAAAAGATTGAAGGTAATTATTATAGAAGATAGTGCTATTGCAACAATATTGATTCAAAAAGTATTAGAAAAAATACCAATAATAAGTGATATATATAAATTTGATAATGGACATAAATTTGTAGTATGGACAAAAGAGAATCCAGAAAAAAATAGACCAGATGTTATTATAACAGATATAAATATGCCAAAATTAGATGGAATAGGGGTATTAAAACATGTTAATCAAAGTCCATTTTTAGAACAAACGAAAGTAATTGTTATATCTGCAAATCAAAGTAAAAATATGATAATAGATTGTTTAAGATTAGGGGCTGATAATTACATTACCAAACCTTTTAATCCTGAAAAATTAAGAAAAAAATTAGAACAATATTTATTAGAAACAAAAACAGAGGAAGAAGAATTAAAAGGATTAATAAATTCAATAGTAAAAGATGTTTTTGAAGTAAAATATAATAACTTAAAATTTGCAGATGATTATTATCAATATAAAAAATTAGAAAAAGAAATATTATTAAGATTAGGACAAAGTTATGAATTAGATAAAGCTATTCATAAATTAACTAAGCAAAATGGTAAAGGTATAAATGATTAATTAAGAAAATATTTTATCATTTAATATTCATTTATATAAACTTCATTAAAAATCCAAAATATTAAAATATTTAAGTTTTTTTTAAACTTAAATAATATATAATAAACCTTAATTAAATTAATACAAAGGGTATATATATGTTTTTCAACAAAGAACTAATGCTTATGTTAAATAAAGCAAGTGAAGAAGCAACTATTAAAAAACATGGATATTTAACGATAGAACATGTGTTTAAACAAATTATTCATAGTGATTTTGGGAAAAAATTAGTAAAAGACACAGAAGTTCAAGAAAGAATTGAATTAGACTTAGAAGAATATTTCAAATATATGGAAAAAAGTAATGATGTACCTGTAAAAACAGAAGAATTTGAAATGGTTTTAAATAATATGATGATGAATATTGAAGCAACAGGTAAAACTTTAATGGGTATTAGAGACTTTTTATTAGAAATGAATAAAATTGAAGAAGCACATATTAATAGTATTTTAAAAAAGAATAATATTTCATTAGAAGAGTTATTAAAAAGACAAAAGAAAAGTGAAGAACAAGAATTTATTAATGAAATTTCATTTGAAATGGTTGAGGCTGCAAGACAAAATAGTTTTGGAAGAGGAATTGGTGTAGATAATGAAGTTGAAATGTTATTCCAAACATTAAAAAGAAAAAACAAAGCAAATAGTGTTTTAGTTGGTGAAGCTGGAGTTGGTAAAACAACAATTGTAGAAGAATTAGCTCATAGAATCTCAGATAACACAGTTCCAGTATTCTTAAAAGATGCAAAAATATATTCACTAAATTTAGGAGCATTAGTAGCAGGAACTAAATATAGAGGTGATTTTGAAGCTAAAGTAACAAAATTATTAGATGAAATTCAAAAAGAAGATAACTCTATTTTGTTTATTGATGAAATCCATATGATTATGGGTGCAGGTTCTTCTTCTGATTCAAATGTAGATGTTGCAAATCTTTTAAAACCATATTTATCAACTTCAAAAATTAGAGTAATTGGTGCAACAACAAAAGAAGAATATAGACAAAGCTTTGTAAAAGATAAAGCTATCTCAAGAAGATTTACAATGATGAAAGTAAATGAACCTTCAATTGAAGATACTAAAAAGATTTTATTAACAACAAAACCAAATTATGAAAAACACCATAAGGTAAAATATTCAGATGAAGTAGTTGAAAAAGCAGTTGAATTAAGTTCAAGATATATTACAAATAGATTTTTACCAGATAAGGCAATTGATATTATTGACATTGCTGGTTCAAAAGTACATTTAAGAAATGGAAAAGAAGTAAAAATGGATGATGTAATTGATGTAATTGAAAATATAACTAAAATTAAAATTGCAGATGTTAAACAAGATAAATCAGAAAAAACAAAGATTAGAAAATTAGGTGATAATCTAAAATCTAAAATTTTTGGACAAGAAGAGGTTATTAATCAAGTAACAGCAGCAATTGCAAAACAAAAGATTTTTAAAACAACAAGACCGGTTTCTATGTTATTAGCAGGTGCAACAGGTACAGGTAAAACTGAAATTGTTAAACAAATCTCAGATAATTTATCTATGAATTTAATTAGATTAGATATGTCTAATTATAGTGAAAAACACAATGTATCAAATTTAGTTGGTTCATCAAGTGGTTTAGTAGGTTATGAAGAGGGGTCACCTTTCTTAAAAGAAGTTCAATCAAATCCATATTCTATTATTCTATTAGATGAAATGGAAAAAGCACATCCAGAAGTATTTAATACTTTCTTACCTATTTTAGATGAAGGTAAAATGGACGATAATAAAGGTGAGGTTGTAGATTTCTCTAACACTATTATTGTTATGACTACTAACTTAGGATTTGGTAAATCAAAAATGGTTGCTAAAAAAATTGGATTAACAAATAAAGATACAGATAAACAAAAAGAAGAAAATACAAATGTATTAGAAAATGTTAAATCATTCTTTAGACCTGAATTTATTAATAGAATTGATTTAATTACAACAACAAATAGATTAAGTGAAAAAGTTATTGTTGATATTGTTAAGAAAGAAATTACAATTGCAGAAGAAGAAATGAAAGAATTAAATATAAAGTTAAAAGTTTCAGCTACTGCATTAAAAGAATTAGCAAAAGCAGGATTTAATGAAGAATATGGTGCAAGATTTATTAAAAGAACAGTAGATAAAGAAGTAAAAGAAAAAATTACAGAATTATACTTACTAGGAGAAGTAGATAAAGATAGTGTTGTATCAATTGGATTAAAAAAGGGAGAATACACTTTCACTTCAAAATAAAGGAAATACCTTTATTTTGAATATTAATAATTTGTTTTTAAAGTTTTAGCTAATACTATAGAAACAGAAATTAAATTAGCTACTAAAGCACCAATACTCATTCCTAAAACAATATGTAAAGTTTCAATAGCCTCTAAACCGAATGAACTTTCAGCAACACCCCAAACAAAAGCACCAACTAATAATTGTATTACAGCAACAATAGAAGTAGATAATAACATTTGTCCTTGTTCTGATTCATCTCCAAATTTCATAATCATAGCAATAATATTCATAACTACAACTGCATAATACTCATAATGATGATGAAGTGTAGGAGTATCAGCATCTCCATAAACAAAACCAACATTTAAAGTTAAAGCAAATATAATTACAGTGTTAAACAAAATATAACTATTTTTCATAAATAACCTTTTAAAAATAATAACTAATAAAGATTATAATAAAAAATAAAATAAGTTTGGGAAAAAATAGATAAAAAAAAGGTAGGTTAAAAAACCTACCTTGATTTATTATATAAATTGAATTAAATAAATTATTGTCTAATTTGGTCTAATTGAGCAGTACAAGTTCCACCAGCAGTAGCAGTTTCACCAACTAAAGAAGCATCATTAGCAGAAGTTTGTTCACCTTTTTTAGTCATCATTCTTCTGTTAATAGCAGATTTAAATGTTGCTAATGCTAATTCACAAGTAGCTTTATCCCAGGCAGAAGAAGTACTTTCACCAGTAGCAGTAATAGTGATAGAATAATGTTTTTGGATACCATCAACTAAATCAGCAGTCTGAACATTTACAGCATATTTAATTCTTCCATTAAATCCTAAAGATTGAATGTCAGTCCCACCAGCAGAAGTCATAGACTCTGGTAAAAATGGTCTAACTACAGCATTACTAGCATTATTATATCCACCTCTAGAGTTTGTATAATCATTATATTTATAATTTTCAAGAGCTTCCATTAAAGTTTCAACATCTTTTGAAACAGTAGATTGGATAGTAGTTTTTTCATAAGAAGAGAAGTTTTTAGCAAAATATAATGCAGAAAGTCCAACAATAATTGCAATAACAATCATAATTTCAACCATAGTAAAAGCTTTTAATTTTCTTTTATTAGTCATTTTAAATTTCCTTTTATTGATATAAGATGTTTATATTATAAAGAAAAAAAATAAAATAATAAAAAAATTATAAAGATAGTAAAAAAAATATTAAATCAAAGAAAGTAATTGAAATTATAAGAGTATTCAATTAAGAATACTCTTGTTATATTATTAGATTAAAAAGTTGTTCCAATTGCAATTTCAAAGTTAGAAGTTTTATCTGTATCATTTGCATTAATAGGTTGAGCATAAATTAATTGAATAGGACCAATTGGAGAAATCCATTCAACACCTAAACCAGTTCCCATTTTTTGATATTTATCAAAAGTGTTATGTCCTAAAGCACCAACATCAAAGAAACCAAAACCTCTAATTTTCATAGAATTAGAAATATTTACAGATAATTCTGTAGAGTTAGTTGCATACATATTTAAAATAGGGTCATTTAAATTATCATTACTAAATGCATAAGTTTGATAACCTCTTACACTATGAGGACCACCTAAACTTAAAGATTCTGAAGCAGAAATATTACCTAAATCATGTAAAGTTTTTAATACAGTTTTATTTCTAAAAATAACATCATAACCTAATAGTCTAGTTAAATCTCTATAATATTTAACTTTTGTTTGTGTTTTTGCATATTGACTTTCACCACCAAATCCAGCAAATTCAACAGCACCAGTTATATGCCATCCTTTTCTAGGAACATAAAAATCATCAGTAGTATTAAAAGTAAAAGAAGGTGTAACTGATTGAGTTAAATATTTTTCTAATGATTTAGAACCATCATTTAAAGTATATTCATCTTCATTTTCTAAGTGAGTAAATGTAACTCCTAAATCTAAATATCTGTTCCATTTATATCCAGCCCCAACTGAGAATCCCATTTTATTTTTGTTAATAATGTAGTTATCATAAATAGCTTCACTATCACTATTTTGAGCATTAAAAGTTCCACTTATGTGTGAATCAAAAATACCAGGGTTTGTAACTCCAATATTATAATTTAAGTCTTTATCAGATCTAGAAATATTTGAATGTAAATTATAACCAGTTCCTAAAAAGTTTCTTTCACTAAAACTTGAATCAAAAACAAAACCTTCATAAGAACCATATCCACCACCAATTGAGATATTACCTGTCTTAGTTTCTTTAACTTTTACAATTAAATCTAATTGAGTGTCACTAACTTTATTTAATTGTATTTGAGCATTTTCAAAATAACCTTGTCTATTTAAAAAATTGATACTATCTTCAAAATCAACTAAACTAAAAGTATCACCAGGTAATATATATAAACTTCTTCTAATTACATTATCTTGTGTTTTAGTATTACCTTGAATGAAAATATCATTAATAGTGTAAATGTTACCAGGTTCTACAATAAATTCTATACTAGCTTTATTATCTATTTTATTAAACTTTGGAGTTATTTTTGGGAATGCATAACCATATGTTCTTAATACTCTATCAATATGTTTGATGTAGTCTTTAACATTATTATTAATGAAATCTTGATTTTTAATTAAAATATCTTGATCATTAATGTCTTCAATTAATTCTTCATTGTCTTCAGGAAGACCTTTGATTGTATAATTTTCTAATATATACTTTGGTCCTTCAACAATAGTATAATTTAATGAAATTGTGTCTTTTTCTTGTTCTATTTCTGGAATTGATACTTGAACATCTAGATAACCTTTAGAAGCTAGTGCATCTGCAAGTGTTCTTGGATCTTCATTTTCAGCTGCATATCTGTTAAAAGAACCATCACTTCTACCCCAAAACCAAGAAAAACTTTCTTTAGCTTCATTTTTAGTTAATTCTTCTAATTCATCATTAGAGAAAACTTCTTCATTATGTCCATTGAAATTAACTTTATTAATAACTAATTTAGATAATTTATTAATATTGATATCTAATATAACTGTTCCATTGTCTATATGTTTTTCAATTAGTTCAAATTGAGGATTAGAGTAACCTTTTTGAATAAAGAATTTTGTAATTTGTGAAATATAATTTTCTTTATATTTAGGAATGAATACCATTCCAGGTTCTAGTTTAGAAAATTTTTCTAACAATTCTTTGTCTTCTGAAGGTATTTCAACATCAATAGAAGATTCTAAATTGTATCTAACTTTGCTAATTTTATCATACTCTTTAAAATTAAGTAATAATGTATCACCTTTGTAAGAAATATTAATATATTCAAATCTTTTAGTTTTCATTAAACTTTCAATTTTTTGTCTAACTAAAATAGGAGATATTTCTTGATTATAAGGTATATCTAAAACATCTAATATATAATCAATACTAAATGCATTTAATCCACTAACATTAATATTAGAGATAATAATGTCTTGACTATCTTGTGTATTTTTATTTACATTTATATTTGATTTATTTAAAACAACTTCCATATCATTAGAAAGTTCTGCTTTGTCTAATTCAATATCAGAAGCTATAGAGTTACTATAACCTAATACTAAACAACAAGATAAACTTAATAAAACTTTTTTATTTTTTTTCATCCAAAATCCTTTTAATTATTAATCTATAAAATCAGAATGCCATACTTTGTATGGTTGATAAGATTTTCTATCAATATTAGTAGTATCTACTTTAACTTTATTAGAATATAGTTTTGTTCCATATTCATTACCCTTTTTTTCATAAAAATTAGATATAGTTGCATCATATTCACTTTTTCTCAATATAAGTTTATTATGTATCTCATTTAATTCTTTAATATATTCTTTATTATTAAACATAGGTTTAAGTTCTTCAATATTTTTAATTGTTTCAGATAATAAAACATAATTATGATTTGCTCTATCTAATCTATTATATTTAGAGATAATTTGTTTGAATACAATGTCTTCTTTTTCAGTTTTTGTTGCATATTTTTTCAAATAAATATCTAATAATCTAATACTTTTGATATATTCTAATTCTTGGTCATATTTATCAGCTAATTTTAAAATTAAAGATTTTAATTCTTTAACTGCCCCTGGGTGTTCTAAATGGAATTGTTCATATGCTTCAAAAGCTAAGTCAAATTCTTGGTCTTCAATTTTAAAATTGATATCTTTAACCCATTCTTGTTTACTTTTGTATAAAACAAGTTCTTCTTTACTTGCAAAACAACCACTTAATAATAAAGAGGCAGTTCCAATTAAAACCAATTGTTTAATATTAATTTTCATTATTTTCCTTTTTGTTAGAGTAAAATTTTTCTTCAACATAACTTCTAGTTATAGTAATAGTATCTTCTAATGAATGAACATCATATAGGAATTCAAATAAAACTGTATCAATTATATTTTGTAGTCCTCTACCACCAACTTCAAGCTTATAAGCTTCTTCAGAAATTAAAAGTAATGCATCATTTTCAAAAGTCAACTCTTTATTATCTAATTTAAAACTATTTTGATATAACTCTATTGGAGAGTTTTTAATACTTGAAGATATCTTTAATAGTTGTTTTACAGATAACTTTTGAAGTTCTGTTATATATGGTATTCTACCTATTAACTCAGGTATTATACCATAATCAATTAGGTCTTGACTTTGTATTCTAGATAATTTTTTTCTAGTTTCAAATTTTTCTTCCATTTTATTAAAACTAATAACTTTGTTATTCTTTTTACTTTTACTATTTTTTTCAATAATTTTATCTAACCCAACAAAAGCTCCAGAAAAAACAAATAAAATGTTACTACTATCAATATTAACTATATTTTCTAACATTTCATTTTCAGAGATATTAACCTCAACATTTGTACCTTCAATCATTTTTAATAATTCTTGTTGAACTCTTTCAGTATTAATATATTGATCAGGTCTAGATTTAAGTTTATCAAATTCATCAATAAACACTATACCTTTTTGAGTATTTTCAATTTTTTCTTCTTCTGTTTCACCTTTACTTTGTCTATATAAAGAAGCTAATATATTTGAAACATCATTTCCCTTATAACCTGCACTTGTAAAACTAGTTGCATCAACTGTAATTAAAGGTAATTTTAAAAGATTTGAAATTGTTTTAATTAAAAGAGTTTTACCAGAACCAGTAGGACCAATTAATAAAACATTACTTTTAGGTAAAGGTATATTTGAATTATTTATTCTTTTTAAATGTGAAGAAGCCGCAATGGCTAAAGTTTTTTTACTATTTTCTTGTCCAACTACATATTTGTCTAATTCTTGTTTAAAGAAAATAGGGTGTAATATTTTTACTTCTTCTCCATTTTCTGGTTGAGATTTAAATATTTTATATTCTTCTAATAAAGTTGAATATTCAATGTCAATTTCACCATAAATAAGTTCTAAACAATCAAAATAATTTTCTTTACTTACATCTATTTTAAACTGTGTAAAAGAATCATAGTTATTATTGATGATTTCTAAATCTTTAATAGGGACTGTTCCTTTTTCTAATATATGTTCAACAATATTTAATAAAATATTTTTTGAATGAGCAAACATTTCATATAATTCTTTATTTTCTACAATATCAATACTAGAGAACAAATTATCATAAAATACTTCTGTATTATTCATTAAAGAAGTAAAGTCAGTGGATTGATTTGATAAATTAATGTGATTTAAAATAATTTCTTCAATTTTATCAGATTTAAAATTTAAATGTTCATTTGAAGAAGGTGAAATGTTATCTAAATATAAAGCACTATTTGTAATACAATTATTACAAATAAAAACTTTTTCATAACTATCTGAAATTAAAACTTCTACTTCTTCACTTGATTTTTCACAAAAGTTACAATTGTTTTTTTGTTTCATATAATTATTCCTTAAAATAAAGCAGAATCTATGATTCTACCTATTGTATTTTGTTCACTACTTTCAGCTACATCACCTTTTGTTTCAAAGTTGATTTTAAAGTTAGCTAAATCAGTAGATTTAATTTGATAATCTTTTAGTTGTCTTTTTCTAGCAAAACCAGATATTTTAATAACTTGGTATTGTCCATCTAAATTAATTTCTTTAAAACCTTCAATTTTAAAAATATTATGATTAATTTGTTTAGTTATAAATGCAGTTATAGTTGTGTCAAAACTATCTTGTCTAGAAGCAGTTCCATTTCCTGAAAAAGAAGTCTCTTTATCACTTTCCCAACCAATTGAAGTAAATGGAGTAACATTTTTAGTTAAAAAATCACTTACTGCACCAACTCCAGTAGCATTTGCAACAACACCACCAGTTTTGCTAATAGAACCACCTTTAGTTAAGTTTTTTTTATCTGAACTAGAGGCTCTTAGACTTTCACTAATATTTACAGTAATGATTTGACCTACACCAATAGATTGTTCTTTAGGTTTAAATATACTAGATATTTTTCTATTAATTGTTTGAGAATTAAAATCTTTTGCTATTCTTTTTTCTTCTAATAAAAGAGTATTTTCTATATTCTCAACAATCTTATCTCCACTATTCATGTTTTTAACCTTTGGTGTTTCTACCAAAGAAGAAGAACATGCAGAGAAGAATAAACAACCTAAAGGTAATAATAATTTTTTATACAATCTAAATCCTTTATATATTTATAATATATTTATTTCAAAAAGAAGTGAAAATTAATCTTCTAAGAAATAAATCTTTTCACTTTCTAATAAATTACTTGCAATATTTGTAATTTCTGTTTGTGCTAATTCCATATCTTTAAGTTTGATTTTCCCAGCATATTCCATATTTTCTTCAAACATATTTCTATTATCTTCATTCATACCTGCTAAGAAAAACTCTAACATTTCTTCTTCAGCATTTTTTAAACCTTTAATTAAAATATCTTCAGGTATTTCTTTGATAAGTGTTCTTGTACATACTGGATCAATTTTAAGAATATCATCAAATACAAACATGTTTTCAAGAATTTGTTTATGTAATTCTTCATCAAATAATTCAATAAGCTGTAAAACTTCACTTGCAGCAGTTTGTGACATTCTATTGAAGATTTCAGAAAGATTTCTAACCCCACCAACTTCAACTTTTTGTGAAGTAAGTAATTCCATTTTGTTTTCAAGTAATAAAGATATATTTCTAATAACATTAGGAGATACTTCTTTTAATTGAGATAATCTAATTGAAGTTTCAATAGCATCATCTGCTGATAAACTTTCCATGATTTCTGCAGCTTTTGCTGTGTCAAGGTGAGCTAAAATAATTGCAATTGTTTGAGGACTTTCTTGTGAAATAAAGTCTGCAATTTGTTGTGAAGGTATATTATCTAAAAATGCAAATAATTCATGTTTATTAATTTTTCTCATAAGTTTATTCATTAAGATTTTACTTTCTTCACTACCAAAAGCTTTTTGTAAAATTGCACTAGCCCTTTCAACACCACCAGTCTGAACATATTGATTAGATTGTATAATTTGTAAATATTCCTCTAAAATACTTAAAGCTTCTTGTTTAGGGATACTACCCATTGTAATAATCTTAGAAGAAAGACTATTTACAATATCTGTAGGAAGATTACTCATAACTGCAGAAGAGAAATCTTCACCTAATTGCATAAGTATATATGCTGTTTTTTCTAAAAATGTATATTTACCTTCCATATTTTATTCCTCTGCTAAATCTTTTTCAATTGATTCAAGGTTTTCAATTAGAATACTAAGTTCTTCTTCTCTACCTTGAGTTGATTTTTGTAATTCTTCAAGAAGAACATCAAATCTAACTTCTTCTTCCTCTGTAAGACCACCAATGTTTTCCATATCTTTTTTAATTCTAGTTTTAAGTTGTTCATTAAGTTCTTTTTGTCTTTCTTCATCTTCTTCCAGTTGAGCTGATAACATTTTTTGTTTCTTAGCTCTTTCTCTTCTTTTCTTAAGAACTTCATCTTCTTCATCATCAATTTGAACTTTTGATTTTTCCATAAGGTCAATCTCATTATTAGTTTTAATAAAGAATCTATAGAACATAAATAACATAAATAAAACAATAACATATTTAATATGTATAGAATATTCAGAGAAGAAAGAACTAATTAAATCCATAGCATTTTCTAATTCTTGTGAAGAAGTTAATTGTCTTTCATATACAAAGAATTTAGAATAAGATACTGCAACTTTATCTCCTCTTTCTTTGTTTAAATTAACAACAGAAAATACACTATCACTAATTTTTTCTTTTAGAGGTTCTAATTCTTCAGGTGTAAAGGGACTTGAATTAAATGAAACAGAAACACCAATATTTTTAACAAAAGCAAAAGTATTATTTTTAATATCTACAACTTTTTTATTAATTTCAAAATTAGTTAGATTTTGTGCTTCTTTTCTTTCTTTTAACCCATTTTGAGTATCTGCATTTAGGTTTTGATTTTGAAGATTTGATTGAACTCCAGGAACTCCACTTGAAGCATTATCAGTTCTTGTATCTTTTTCTTTTATTTCACTTTCTTGAACACTTCTAGCAACTTTTGATTTTGGATCATATATAACTTCATTTGTTTTTTCAGAAATAAATTCATAATTAATATTAACTTCTGCAATAACATTTTCAATTCCACCAACATATGGGGCAATGATATTAATAATTTTATTTTTTAATTTAACTTCTTCTTTTTCTTTCCATCTTGATTGTTTTTCTGCTTTTTCAAAAGTAATATAACTATCATTAGATTGTTCTAATAACATACCATTAGTATCTAATAATTTTAACCTATCAGCTCTTAAACCTATTAAAGAACCTAATAAATAACTTCTAATAGAATCAATTTGTTTTTGTGATAATGATTGAGAATCTTTTGTACCAATAACAACATTTAGAGAAGGACTTAAATCTTTCTTTGAAAATGCACTTTTTTTAGGGAATGAAACTCTAACTTTAGCACTTTCAATCATTGAAAGTGTTTCTAAAGCAATTTCAATTTCACCTTCAACACTTCTAATATAATCTATATTATTTTCAAATCTAGTTTTACCAAAATTATCTTTGTCAAAAATATTCCAACCTCTAGCATTTTTGATAGAAATAGAATTTGTAATTAATTCTAATTTTGCTTTCTCAACATAGTCATCATCTGTTAAAATAGAAATACCTTTTCTACTTTCTTCAATTTCAATTGGTATATTTGCATCATTTAAAATCTTAATTGCTTCTTTAGCTTCAGCTTTGTTTAAAGTAGCAACAGTATTATTTTGCATAAGGTGGTTTGTTTCAAAAATATTTATAAAAACACTTGAAAGAAGGGCAAAAAATAAGATAAGACCTGCAATAAAAAACACTAAAATCTTTTTTTGTTTTTCATTGAAAGTCTTGTAATATTTTAGTATACTATTCCACAAAATCAATCCTTTATTAACTTAAAAAAAGATTATAACAAAAAAAAAAGTAAAAGAAATTAGATTTTTTCTACTATCTCTTTCACTTTTAGTCTTAAATCATTTAATTCAGCATAAATTAAAAGACCTATTAATAAATTTTTATCAAATTCATTTGAAAAAATAGTATTGTTCTCAATTAATTTTTTTCTTTTTTCTTCAGATAAATCTTTGTAATAATAATTAAATAAACTATTTAATTTATTCATATTTGGTGATTTGTTGTAATCAACTCCAAATTCAGTTAAAAAGTTTTTAGTATTACTGAATTTACCTACAAAACCCATACCAAATAAATAAGAGAATATTAATAAAGAGCCCTTTGAAGAACCTGAAAATTCTTTTAAAACAGAGATTATTATTTTTTCCTCTTTGTGTGTTGTAGCAATGGCATATGTCATATCAGAAACCATTAATTCTGAAAAACCTAATCTTTTGGAAATAGTAAAGAAATTTCTTGAAGAATTAGTTGAAATAATATCAGCCAATCTTTCAGGTAAATCAAGTCTATTCATACAAGCTGTTTTAGGATGTCTTCCTAATAACCATTTGATACCACAGTTTCCAATAATACCTGAAAATTGAGACATTTTTAATGGGTCTGTTTCACCAGGAACTTTAACAAAATCATCAATTGCTTGTGAAAGTAATAAAACAGCAGCACCATGTTTTCTAGCAGTTCTAAATAAATAAGAAACAGATTTTAAACCTGAAGAATAAGAAGAATTTAATACAGCATGAGCTTCATCAATTACTAATAATTTTTTTGAAGATTTATATTTCTTAGAGGTCATAATATTAAAAAATTGTAATACTAAAGAAACTAAAACTAAATTAGATAACTTTTCATTTTGTATTTCCCCAAAATCTAAGTTAGAAAGTCTTGTTTTAGAAAAATCAAGTGTAGGAGCAGAGTTGAATAATTTTCCTGATTGTAATGGATTAATATATTCTTCCAATTGAAATAAATATTTATTTAAAGTTTCTTCATCAAAACCTTCTTGTTCATCCATTAAAATACTAGTTCTTAATTCCATAGAAATATCATCTAATAAAAGATATAACCCATGTTCATTTGGAAGTTCTAAATCAGCTTTAGAAGATATCATTCCTTGGAATACTTTATAAAGGTTTCTTGAAACAACACCTTGGTTTTCTTTAGAAATTGTATCCTCTCCAATCATATCAATAACTAAACCAATCCATATTTCCATAACATCTTGGATAGAAGAACCTTTAAATAATGTATCAACAATATACCCTTTGTTGTTTCTAACTATACTATCATCATCTAATAGATATCCTTGTAAATCAACACAAGTAGATAAGATTTCTTCCATTTCTTCTTGTAAATGATCATAATCTAATTGTAATTGTTTAATTGCACCATCTTCATTACCAATAAAGTTTTTTTCAATTAATTTACAATCATTTAAAATTAATTCTATTTTTAATAGCTTTGCAAAGTAATTTGTAAATATAAATGGATTAATACAGTTTGTGGAATCAGTTTTATTAATAGAAACATTAATTCCTTCGGAAACAGAAGTAAAGTTATTATAAGAACCACCTCTATCAATTATCATACAAATATTATCTTTATTTAAATTACCACTTATAAAACCATCTATCAAGTGACATGTAGTAAAAGATTTACCAGCACCTGAAGGAGCTATTATAACTCCATTAAACATATCATTACTTTCAAACATATTAATTGATTGTATTTTATTACCTGATTTAGTATAAATATCACCATTGTCAATAATTTTTAAGTCTTCTAATTTATTATCATCTTTAAAATTAAGGTATTGATTTCCATTATATAAATTAATAATTTTAGAAGTTTCTTCTGAAGATACATTAAATGCAAATTCTTCAACCTTAATGAATTGACTTTTAATATAAGGTAAAGTTAAGTCTTTTAAGTTGTATTTTAAAGGTTTCCAAAATAAATCTTCTTTAATAAATTCTTGTCTTATCAAATGTTCCATATCTTCAAGGTCTATTGGTCTATTAGTGTAAAAATTAATAGCTATTCTTATTTTTACAAAAGACTTACCATCACCTATATGGAATAACATACTTTCTAAACTTTGTATTTTTTCTTCTACCTCTATTTTGTTATAAGAAAAACCACCAAAAGTAGGTGTTTGAGAAACAGCTTCAAAACCTTTTTTAATATTGTTAATATTTGAAATAGTTTTTTTTGTAGGAAATTTTATAATTTCTAAACTTGATACAAAATTTCTAAAACCATTTTTTTGTAATATTTTATTAATGATTTCAAAAATAGGTTTATTAGGGTCAAAAACTAAAGGTACTTCAGATAAAACAAAAGGATAATAGAATCTTTTTTCATTTGAAATATCAATATCAATATATTTAATACATTCATAAACTACTTTAATTTGATTTTCACTAACAATTTTAACTATGAAACCACCTTCTTTTGTATGTTCATAAATTACTTTTTCACCTTTAAATATAGGAATGTATAGATCCACATAATCTGTTTTATTAGAATTTAATATAATGTAACTAGTATCTATTATTATGTATGTAAATAATTTATCAAAATCATTTTCTTTAATGTCTATTTGAATACTTTGATTAGGTTTGTTTGTAGTTTCTTGTAAATTTTTAAAATTAAATTCATTAATACCTGTAGTAGTATTTGTTAAATTTAATTTTGCTAGTAATTCTAAAAAAATATTAGTGTCTATTTCATTTCTTTCTAAATATTCAAAATCAATATTTTTATAATGTCCTTTTAATAACATTTCAATTTTATCAGCTATTTTTTCATAATTTTCATTATTTAAATTCTGAAAAATATCTATTACATTTTTACCAAAAATTTTTTCAATTTCTTCAATACCTAAATGTGTTTTAATAGATAAATAGTTTTTAGTTTCATAATAATTTTCTTTTAATAATGCAGAAATCATAAATTTCTCTTTTTCAAAATTAAAATAGTTTAAATCTAAAGTTTCTTGACCAAAAATAGAAGAAAAATTATTTTTATATTTTTCTAATTGATATTTTTGTAAGTTTGATTTTGAGGTATTTAAAGAAATTATCTTATAAACAGCTCCTCCTTTACTTTTTGTTGAAATACCACCTGGGTCATATGCTCCCAACAAGTTAATAAAATCCTTACATATTTTACTATTTTTATTTTTTTCTTCAGGAGTTATTGTTTCTTTATCAAAAAAATCTTTGATTGGAAAAAAACTAATAAATGAGATTTGTGTTATACTTTCAACATATAACATAGTATCTTTTGATACCATAAAAGAAGTAGCCATTCTATCCACCTATATTTTGTATTTATTATAATGGAAAAATAACTATTTTTTACTACTTTTTTTATTTTCTTCTTCAACTTTATTATCATAAATCACATTTACAACTTGAACATTGTTCTTAGCAATTTTCCCTTCAATTTGTGACCTTAATAGTTGTTTATTATTTTCAATTAGATTTAAAGTTTCAATTTTTGAAGCTTTAATTTGAATATTTATATTATTTTGTAATTGTTCTGTTTTAGATGATTTAAGAACAATATCTAAGTGACCTAAAGAAAATGGTTCTAATTTTATTCTTAGTGTTGTTAAAGGTAATTTTCCTTTTCTTTCAATTAAATCAACAATTTTATTAATAAAATCTTTTTGATCAACTTGAGATTGAACTATCTTTAATTTTAAATTATTTATTTCAATATTTTTATTTAATTTTTCATCTATATTTTCAATAGTAGTATCTAATAAATTTTCAATATTTATAGTAGTGTCTTCTTCAACATTAAAGAAAGAATACTCTTCAAAAATAGAATTGTTTGTGTCAATAGAACTTTTTTTATTGATGTTTTCTGTTGAAATTAATTCATTTTTGTTGATATTTTGATTTAAATTATTTGTATTATCATCATTAGTTGTATTTGAATTAGTTCTAATTGTTGTATTATTTTTAGTTTTATCATTTTCTAATATGTTATTTTTAAAATTATTTATTTTTTTATCTATTTCTACAACTTGTTGTAAATTATTTAAAGTGCTTTTAATATTTTCTAATTCATTTTTATCTATTTTATTTGTCTTAAGTATATTTTTTAATTCTAAAATAAATTCTTTTAAATCTTTTGGAGATAAGTTTGAAGAACTATTTATTTGTTTTGATATATTTTCTAATTCATTTGTGTCTTTAATACTCTTTGAATTGATTAGGTTATTAGTTAGGTTTTTAATATCATTTTTTAATTCATTTTTTATTAAATCACTTTTTTGAATAATATCTAACATCTTATCTTTATTGATTGTATTTTTTAATTCATCTTTAAAATTAGATAATAGATTTTTTAAATCTATTTTATTAGTTGAATTATTTTCTATTGGATTTTGTTTTTCACTTATATTTTTAACAAGTGAAAAAACATTTAAAATTGTTTTTGGTTTATCATTAACAATTTTTTGTTCAAATAAATATTTTGAACTAATAGTATCTATATTACTATTTAGATTTTGTTTCTTTACATTTTTTAATTCATTGATAAATTCACTAGATATATTTTTTAATTTTTCATTTAAAATATCTAAATCTAAATCATCCACTTCATAAGTATCAATAGTGATTTCTTTTAAATTTAAATCTTTATTCTTTAAGATGTTTTCTAAAGTATTTCTTATATTCATTATTTTTGAATCTTTGTTATTTAGAATATCATCAATTTTTGAAAGAACTTTTAAATCTTTGTTAAAATCTTCTAATTTATAATTAGAATTATCATTTTGGGTTAATAAAATCAAATTATTTTTAATATTTTGTGTATTAATATTTTCTAATTTGGAGTTATTTAATATATCTGATAATTCATTAGATATATCTGATAATTCATTAGATAATTCAATATTTTCTAAAGGTGTTTCATTATTAGTAGAAATATTTGTATTTGTATTATCTATATTTATTCCAATAGATTTTAAAAAAGTAGTTAATTCTTCTAATTTTGATGAATTAATATTAGCATCTAATGTTTTACTAATTTCTTTAGGTAAATTAGGTAAATTGTTATTGTTTAAATTATTGTTTTTACTTTCAAGTATTTTAGAAAATAATTCAAATTTATTATTCTCTTTTTGATTTGGTTTTACTTCATTGTTATTTACATTAGAAGAAGAGGATATATCAAATAAATTGTCCATATAAAAGCCTATATATTTTCAATAATTATAAAAAAACTAATTATAAAAATAAATATTTTTTTAAAAGGGGATATTTTTTTTTATAATTATTGTAATAAAGAAAAAAAAGGTGATAAAATGATTGAACAAGAACAACTTGAAAAATTATTAAAGGTAGCGAAAAAATTAAAAATCTTATATGTAGAAGATGATATAAATTTACAAAACAATATGTTGAATATTTTAGAAAATTTTTTTACAGATATTTATATTGCAGATAATGGAAAAGAAGGTTTAGATATTTTTGAAGAAAAATTAGGATCAAATGAAGAATTTAATATTATAGTAACAGATTTAGATATGCCAGAAATTGATGGTTTTGAAATGTGTAAAGAAATTCTTTCAAAAAATCCAAATCAAAAAATCATTATCACAACAGCATTTGCAACTAAAGATAATATTAATAGATTAGTTGAAGAGAATATTGAAGTATTAAAGGTAATAGAAAAACCTATAAAAATGAATCAATTTATAGTTTTATTATTAGAGTTATTAAAAAAATAATTTAATTAAAAGAAGAGATATGTACTTAGACGTAGTTTTAAGTAAAATGGATCTTACTGAACAGGAACTTTCTTTTTTATTAGAAGAAAGAAAATGGGGTAATATAAATTTTACTTTAATTGATTGTAGAGAACCTTTTTATAATGAGTTATCAGAAATAGCTGGGACAGATGAAAATATTCCAGGTACAGAAGTGGATAAAATATTAGAAAATCATGGAAAAGAAGATATGATTATTCTTTATTCTAATGATCCTAATTCACTAAAGTATGTTTCAATTCATATAGTCCATGCAGGAATACAAAATACTTTTTTCCTAAATGAAGATTATGAAAAATTAACTTATAATTTAGAAAAAGAATATAAATAAATATATTCTTTTAGATAAAAAAAAGAGAGGTATTTAATGCCTCTCTTTTTTTATGTATGTTTTATGTAGATTTTTTGAAAATATTTAAATATTAATTAGATAAAGGTAATATAAGAATAAAAGAAGCACCTACATTATCATTTTTCAATAATATCTGTCCTCCCATGTGTTTTTCAATCATATTTTTAACCATATATAGACCAAGACCCGTACCATTTAAGTTTTTCTTAGTTGAAAAATAAGGTTCCCATATTCTATCTAATATTTGTTCTGGAATACCACCAGCATTATCATTAAATACTATCATACATTTTCCATGTCTAATACTAGCATTAACTATAATTCTTTTATTTTTTTGATTAGGATTAAATGCATCAAATGAGTTTTTTATTAGGTTTAGGGTAATTTGTTTTAATTCACCATCTTTTTCCATAATATTAATACTTTCATTTATATTTATAGATAATTCAACATTATTTTTAGATAATAAAGGAATTAGTGTTTCAGTTGCTTTTCTAATCTCTTTTGAAACATCTATAATAACATTCTTTTTATCATTTTTAAGATAATTTCTAAATGTATTTATAGTATTAGATAAGAAATCAACATTTTTACCGATTTTCTTTAAATCTTCTTTGATAATGTCATCACTTAAAATATTTAACATAAATTTTATTTGCATATCATCTACAATTAATGATATAGAAGTTAAAGGTTGTCTCCATTGGTGAGCAATCATAGCTAAAGTTGTTTCTAATGTAGAAGAATCTTCATTGTAAGATAATTTATTTTTACTAACTCCTGGTTTTTGAATACTTCCATTGATTTGAGATTCTAATTCGCTAATAGATAATAACATTTCTTCTTGAACTTCAATTTCTTCAGTTATATCTAAAAATCTACAAAATATTTCATCAAAAGTTTGATTATTACCTCTTAAAGGAATAAAAGTTCCTTTTAATATATGTTTTTTACCATCAATCATAAATTGTATATTGTGAGTGAAAACTAAATTACATTTCATAGATTCAATAAGATCAATTTTAACATCTTTTAATTCATCTTTATGAAAGTAATCAAATATAGTTTCCTTTTCATTATTTAATAACTCTTCTTTAAATAATTGAAAGAAATTATCGTTATAATTTTTAAGTTTAAAAGAATTAAAATCTATATAACAAGAAAAGTCAATATTTTCTAAAATAAATTTAAAGTTATCTCTTTCAATTTCTTGAATATTATAATTATTTTCAAAGAATATTTGGAATTCATCTTTTTTAATACTTTCATGTTTAGCTTTAAAAATATTCAATAAACAAGAAGAGAATGTATCATAATTATAAAAAATTGTAATAGGGTATTCACTAACAACTTTTTCAATATTAACATTTTGAATATTTTCAATTAAAGAAATATGAACTAAAATATTTTGTGGATTTTGGTAAGTTAAACTTTCAAATTCTAATAAATCAGTTTCAGAAGTTAAAAGAATGATATCAATATATGTATCATCTTCTATTAAAAAATTATGATATTCTTTTTTAGAGTTAGAAAATGAATATCTTTTTGAAATATGTTTTAATAATTTGTTATGTTCTTTAAACCTTTCATTTACAAAAAAATCTTGATTTAATAATTTAAAATTAAATTTTAAAAAGTTAGAGTAATATTCTAATTCACTATTTATTTTATTAGAAGCCATTTCTTTCCTTTATTTGTTCTGTTTCCAAAGTCTTTGAAATTAAAAAAGAATTGTAATAATTTAAAGAAGTTTGATTAATAGATATATTAAAAGGTATATCTATATATTCTTCTAATTCTTTTAACAATTTGTCTTTAAGTGGTTGAAAACTCAAAGGCAGGAAGATGTTAAAAGAAAATTCTTTATTTTTACTATTTTCTATTCTATTTATTTTATTGATAATTTTATTTAAACTTTCTCTTATTACTATTTGAGAAAGTGAAGTTAATAATATCTCAAAAACATAATCTTCAGAAAAAAAATTCCTATCTTCAAAAGGAACAACACTAATAATAGATTTTCCTTCTTCCATAGATTTTATACATTCTTCATAAGTAAAGAGTTTATTTTTGTTATCAAGATTAATATAACTTGTAATAAAATTGTTTTTTGATAATATTTCATTTGAAATAGAAACAAAAATATCAATATATTTCAAAGTCTTACCTTTTTGATATAGATTATAAAGTAAAAAATAAATATTTTTTGAAATTTAATGAAAGATAAAGAATACCTATTAAAAAAATAAGTATTCTTTTTAAGTGTTTTTAAGTTTTATGTTATCTTTGAATGATTTTGTCAATAAGACCAATTTCTAGAGCTTCTTCAGGTGATAAGAAATTATCTCTATCACATTTAACTAACATATCTTCAAAAGAAGTTTTATCATTTGTAGATTCTGCCATAATTCTAGTTAATTCTTCTTTCATTCTTAAGATTTCTTTAACGTGAAGTTCCATATCACTTGCTTGACCTTGAGCTCCACCTAAAGGTTGGTGAATCATAATTCTTGAATTAGGAAGTGCAAATCTTTTTCCAGGTGCTCCTTGAGACAACAAGAAAGCTCCCATAGAACAAGCTTGTCCCATTACAATAGTAGAAACATCAGATTTAATATAATTCATTGTATCAAAAATTGCCATACCAGCAGTTACAACTCCACCAGGAGAATTAATCCATAAAGTAATATCTTCTTGATCATTTTCAGAATCTAAAAATAATAATTGTTGTACAATAGAACAAGCTGATTGATCATCAACTCCACCATTTAATAAGACAATTCTATCTTTTAGTAATCTAGAGGCTAAATCATAAACTCTTTCTCTTCCACCTTCTTCAACAATTACAGTTGGGTAATAAGTATTTGTTGGTTGCATTTGACCTTGTGTAGAAGTAATAATGTTGTTATTATACATATTCATCATTTTATATATTCCTTTTAATTTAATATTGAAAAAATTATACCATAGAAAATATTAAAAAAAACTTAAATGAAAATAAAAAAAGAATAAGGGATAAAAATGAAATTAATCTACTCAATTTAATGAGTAGATTAAAAGATTAGTTGTCAATGAATTCGTCTTCAATAACAACTAATATTTGTTTTGATTGATCAGGTTTAATATGATTTTCTTTTAACTCTAAATTACCTAAATAAAATGCAGTGAAGTTTGAAAATCTTTTTTTAATAAATTCAGGAGTTAAAATTAATGTAGAGAAATTATTATTTTTAATTGTTAATTCTAAAACTACTAATCTCTTTTTTCTAATATCACTATTTTTAACATCTTCAACATAAGGTGTTTCATAAACAGTATTTAAAGTTAATGTATAATCTAAGTTATGTGTTCCATAAATATCTTTAACTTCACTTTTACCTTCAAATAACACTTTATTAACAACTTTTTTATTCTCTTCTAAAATTAAGAAAGAATCTCTTTTAAGTAATTTATCTAAAATTAATTTAGTTGAAACATGGTTGAAATAAGAATGAATATTTCTAATAGCCATTTTCTTTTTAAACTCAGGTAATAATTCCATTTTAGATTTACCCATAAATAAATTAAATAATACATATCTTTCAGAAGGATTTTCTCCATATTTTAAAATAAAGTTTTTAGAAGTCCCATCTGCAAAAGTTATTTTAATGTTGTGATTTAACTCTAAATCTTTATTTTCAATAATAATTTCTTGAGCTGTTTCAGGATTGATATCTATTTTAATATTTTTACTCTTGTTTGCTTCTAGTTTAACTATTTTTTTATCAAAATTAATATGTATTATTTGTTGAAAAGGTATGTTTAAAGTAACAAATTTTTCTTTTTTTTCAATGAATGAATTAAATGGTTTTTTATTGAATTTTCTTTTTTCTTTAACTTCAGAAATCTTATTTAAAATATATATATATTTTTCTCTTTCCTCTTTTTTCATAGAACTAAGATAATCTTCCAATGATTGTTTTCTTAATTTTGCTAATTCTTCTTGTTCTTCTTTTTGTCTTTTTAAAAATAATTCTTCTTCTGTTAAAATTGCTTCATCTGGTATTTCTTCTATTGATTCTTCTTTTTGAGTATTAACTACTTGAATTATTTTATCTTTAATAATTTCTTTATTTTCTTGTTTTGGTTCTTCTTTTTTAGTTTCTGTTCTAGGTCCAAATAAATTAAATTCAGGAGCCGCATTTAAATTACTTAAGATTAATGAAGATGTTATAATAGCCATAGATATTTTTTTCATTATTTTAACCCTTCCTTATTGATATTTAATATAGTTTCTTTATTTGTTTGTAAATAATATTTAATAAAAACTTCTTCTTGTAATAATAAAATATTTTTAATTGATTTTTTAATATCTTTATCTACAAAGTTTTCATTTACAATATTGTAAGAATAATTGTAACTATTAACAAAATCTGCATTTAATAAAGATATATCTCTAAAAAATCTATATTTATCATCTTTTGATATTTTATCATCTGAAGTTAATAAAATATTTCCTTTTAAAGATTCTATTTCATCAATAGAATAATTTTTAATATTTAAATTTTCAAAGAAATACTCTAAAATAATACTAATATGTTTCTTATCTAAGATTTTAATTTTTTCAAAATTATTATTATTAATTACATCAAAAAAATTATCCAATGAAGATTCTTTTATTTTATCAGTGTATTCTAAATTAGAATGTATTACATATGCTTCATTAAATTTTTTTTGATTAATTAAAAAATTAACTTTATCTAAATTTACATTTAACATATTTTCTAAAAATCTTTGTTCTTCTTGTTTAAAGTCTAGTTTTTCTTTTAATTTTTCAATTCTTTGTTGTAAAACTTGTTCTTTAATATTGGAAAGATTATCTAAAACAAATTGTTTATTATTTATTTTATCTGCACTAATTTTTTTGTTGATTTCAGACAAGTCAATAGAACTAGTGGCAAATAAAGATAAAGGTAATAAAGAAAGCACAATTTTTTTATACATATAAAAACCTTTTTTAAATTATTAGTTATTATAGTAAAAAAAAGATTAAGAAAAGTTTTTTTTAAGATTTTATTAAGAATAATATAATTAAAGAACAGAAATTACTTCTGCTCTTCAAATTGTTTTAAGATTTTAAATTTAGCATTTAAATCATTTTTTTGAGTAGGTGTAAACTCAATACCTTGTTCCAACATAACTTCCATAGATTTTTTAACTAAATCTTTTTCAATTACAATAGCATCAACTAATCCACTTTTAGTATGCTCATGTGAAAGTTCTCCATAAAAGAAAGTTTCTTTTGATTTTGATTTATTAACACAAGAGATTTCACTCTCAGTTAAATTTTCAATAAAAAAACCTTCTTTTGAAATAAATTTAAATAATTCCTCATGGTTTTCAAACTTTTGGAATGTATTTTTATATTCTAAAATTAACATTTTGTTTCTCCTTAGATGTATTTTTGTAAATGTAATGAAATATTACTTAAAAAAAACTTAAAAAAAACTTAAATTAAGATTAAATAAAAAAAAAGGTAGAGAATTAATCTCTACCTTTTTAATTTTATAGGTGTTAAATGTTAAAATTAAGAATTTCTTTTCTTGAAAGTTGCAAAAAGATCAAAACCATCATTTCTTTTTTCATCTCTAGTTGTTGTTTCATCAATTCTAATTTTTAAAGGTTCATTATTGTGTTTTGAAGGAACATTTAAAATTTCAGCACTAATACTAGTTGCTTGATTTCTTGTAGAAACTGTATCATTTTTTAATTGTTCTGATACTTTATCATTATTTTCTTTTGTCATTTCATCTCTATTAACAAAACCAGTTGCAAGAATAGTTACATTAACTTCTTCTGTTGAAACTGTTTCATCATAATTAATTCCTAAAATAATTTCTAAATCATTATCATCACCACCACTTTGATCATAAATAAAATCAGTAGCTCTATTTACGGCTTTGAAACTATATTTAGGGTTAATAGTCCAATTAACAATCATACCTTTACAACCAAAAATATCATTTGTTTCTAATAATGGATTTGTTAAAGCATCTCTAACAGCATTTTCAGCTGCATTCTCACCTTGAGAATAACCAGTAGAAATTAAAGCTTGACCAGAATTATTTAAAGCAGTTCTTAAATCAGCAAAGTCAATATTAATTGAATCTACACCACTTCTTAAAACAATATTTAAAATACCATTAATTGCATTTGCTAAAACTTCATCAGCCATATTAAATGCATCTTTCATACCAATATCTTCAGGTGCGTGTTCTTCAATTTTATTGTTATCAATAATAATTAAAGAATTAACAGATTTTTTTAAATTTTCTAAACTTTCTTTAGCAATTTTAGTTCTTTTTCTAGCTTCAAAAGAAAATGGAGTAGTAACAACTGCAACAGTAATAGCACCCACATCTTGACATATTTGAGCAATAGGAGCAATAGCTCCAGAACCAGTTCCACCACCTAAACCAGTTGCAAGGAATACTAAATCAGCACCTTCTAATTTTTCTTTAATTTCTTCTGTACTTTCAACAACTGCTTCAGCTGCTACTTCAGGTTTCATACCAGCTCCCATACCTTTACAAGTAGCAGGACCAAGTTGTAATGGGTCAATTTCTTTTGCTTGAGATGCAAGTACTTCTGCATCTGTATTCATACTAATATATTCAACCCCTGAAATATCAATTTTATCTTGCATATAAGTTTTATAGAAGTATGATAACATGTTACCACCACCTCCACCAACACCAATAATTTTGATATTGATTTTTAAACCATTCTCAACTTGTTTTTCAATATAATTCATTTTTTTCCCTTATATAGTTTTAACTTTTATTTATATTTATTATTTTATCATTTTTTTTATATAAAAAAAATGATTACCAAAGACTTTTAAATAGTTTTTTTGTTTTTTGAACTAAAGTAACTTTTTGTCTATTTGGATTTAAGTCAGTTAAATCAAACCCACTTTCTTGTTCTTGTATATCAGTATTTGACTTACTACTATTATTTGTTCCATTTGCACCTACAAGTTTATTTAAATAGTTATAACTAATTGAATTATTATTAGATAATTTATTAATCATACCAATTAAAACAATATCATGCTCTAAAATATCACAGTTAAATATATTCTTTTTATTAATATTTTCTGTGCTTGAAATATTTCTAGAATTTCTAACTTGATCAACAAAAACTTCATCAAAAATTACTTCAACACCACTAAATTTAAAAGTATGTAAAAATAATAAACCATTTAAATAATGTTGAATTGATCTTGTATCAATTTCTTCTTTTATATTTTGGAATATTTGTTTGAAACTATTAATAATAATATTATTTAAATATTCTAATTCAATTTGTAATACATGATTATTAGAATTAATCAATTCAAATAAACCTTGATTATTTGTTTTATCAATGATAGTTTCAATATTTAAATAAATCCATTCAGCGGTTTTAAATGATAGTTTATATTGTCTTGCAATTTGCTCAATAATATAGTTTGTACCTTGTTTTGGTAATTGTATATATTCTTGAACATTACCATTCTTGAAGAAAGTAATAACACTAGCGTCACCTTTTACTTCTAATGTAACTACACCAAATTCTTTGTCATCATGATTTAAAATACTTTCTGAAATACAAGAACTTGCAAATGAAATATATTCAATATTCAAATTATTATTTTTTAATACAGTATTAAAATTATTAAAAATAGAAGTTTTATTTACTGTTTCAATTGAAACATTTGCTTGAAGACATTGACAACTCATTGAAAGAGGGTTTTTAACATTATTCATATCATCAGCTGTAAAACTATTAACAGTTAAGTTTAATATTTGATATGTCTCATTAGAAATTTTAGAATTATATAAAGCAGCTTTAACTACTCTATCAATTTCATCATTAGAGATAGGGTTTGATAAGAAATTAAGAATACCATGAGAAGTTCTAATTTCACCTGTTCTATTAGAGATAGAAACAATAGTTCTAATATTTTCAAAAGGTAAGTTTAAATTAACATTTTTTCTAAGATTAACTAACATAATCTTTAGAGTTTCACTCACTTTATTTATATCTATTATTCTACCTTCAATAAGCTCATTACAATATTCTTTTTTATAACAAAGTACAGAACTTTGACTTTGTTTTTTAGAATGCTCTATAACAGCAGCACTAATATAATTATCACTAAAATTAATTAGTAAAAATAAGTTGTTAGTAGTTTCAAATTTAATATTATTCATATTTACACCTATAAAGTTTTTTTATGATTCAGTTATTATAGTTAATTCCATAATGAAAAAAACCATTTTTACAATGTTTCAATTGTAATTTTATTATTTTCTGTAAAAACAACATAACTTTTTTCTTTTAAAAGTTTTTCTGTGATATTATCTCCATTAAAAATAACAATTCCTTTGTCAATATTAGCTTTTAAAATTAATGTTGAATTCTCACTATCAATTATACCCATATTATTAGCTCCAATAATGCAAGTACAATTAATTACTTTTAATTTACCGGATTTGTTTATTTGTTTATTTATTAAACTATTAGTTGAAATTGTTTCTTCAAAACCACATCTAACATTTTTATTAAAAGAAGAAAAAATTTGTTTTTGAGATATTATATCTTCAACATTTTTTTCTTTATTTATATCTTCAATTTTTATTTGAGTAATAGTTTCTTTATTTTCTCTTTTAGGTTTATTAAGTTCTTCCTTTAAAGAGATTGGTTTTTTTCTTAAGAGCTGTTTCTTAAGTAAATCACTACTATTTTTAATTTTTTCAGGTAATGTTTCATTTTCTTGTTTTGGTTCTTCAATTTTTAAAGTTTTTTTCCATTTTTCTGAAAATGTAATTTCACAATTGTAAGTTGAACCTTTTTCTAAAATAGTAGATTTAAAAAATTCAAAGTTCTCTTTACTAACAGTATGCTCAATAGAAGGGATAATTTTATCAGGAAATATTTCAATTACTCTTCTTTCACTTGTGTCTTCAGAGCATAAAGTATCTAATCCATCTAAAACACCATTTAGACCTGTTCTTGAGTCATATCCAAATAAAAATGTATTTTGGTTTGTTTTTTTGGTAAGTTTCAAAACTTGTTCCTTTTAAAATAAAATATTTCCCAATTATATAATTTTTAAAGAAATAAAAAACAATAATTGAATATAAAAAATGAAAGAAATGAAATAAGAATAAATAGTTTTTTAAATTAAAGACATAGATTATTGAAAATCTATGTCATGGCTGAATACTTTTGTTAAGATATTAACAAATTTCTGTTTTAAAGTTCTTCTAATAGATAAATAATCAGAATGTTCTAAATTAAAGAATAATTCTAATAATTCAGGTAACTTATTATAGTTTTCATGAGGTTCAAAACCTTCAAGTTCTGGATATTGAGGAGATAGTTTATCAATTATCTTTTGAACATCTTCAAAGAAACATTTTTGTACTTCCTCAACGGGACTAAATACAGCAAAATAAAGATAAGTTTCATATAAAATGTCATATTTTAAAATTAAATATTCATAATAAAGAAGTAAGTCTTTGTTTTCACAAAAAAATCTTAAGATTTTTAAAAGTTTTGCTTTGTCATCAGCACTATCAATAACATAATCATTATCAACTGAAAGAGAAGTTGACATATCACCAATATTAACAAAACTATAATTTGTATATTTTATATTATCATATTTTTTATAACCTGTTTCACTTTCTTGATTATCCATATCATAATCAGCTAATCCATCAAAAGTTTTTTTACCTTTATTTAAAGAAGAGGCTCTTTCAACATAAGTTACAATTCTTTGATTAATCCAATAAGTAACATATGTGATTAGTTTTGTTCCTGAACTAGGTTGATATCTTCTCATACCTAAAAGAAAACCTTCAATAGCATAACTTAAAGCTTCTTCTTTTAATTTTTCTTGTCTTGTTGGACCTTTAGAACCCATTGCAGTATTATCAACAGTTCCTAAAATATCACCTGCATTACCAATAACTCTATTATTAATTGTTTTATTAATTGATTTTTTAATTAATTTTTTATATTTTTCAATAAAAACCATTTCAATTAATGCAACATATTCAAATTCTTTTTTAATATGTCTTACATTTAATTCTGGTTGAAGAGAGGTAAGTCTTTCATAAGTTTCAGAAGTATTATCTTCAAACTCTTTAATAAGATTACTTTTTGTTTTTTTAAAATCCAAAAGACTATCTGAATCTGTTAAGTCAAAGTACTTATTTAAAATAGTATTATATTCTATTAAGGTTTCACTATCATTGCTATCATCAAAAGTGAAAGCAAAATCTTGAAATTCATCTTCAGTTAAAAGAATTTTTTCATTAAAAAACCTAATTTTTTCATTTATCTGTTCAATAGTCATACAGAAAATCCTAAAATTGATAAAAGAATAATAACAAAAAAAGAAAAAGAAATTATCATTTTTTTGATAAATTAATATTTTCTTTAATATCTTTTATTGTTAATAAATATGAAACAAGAGTAAAATTAATTATAAGTAGAGTATTAGTAATTAAATTAGAACCACCATATGATAAAAATGGAACACTAATTCCTTTAAATGGTATTAAACCTAATACACCAAATAAATTAATAAATATAGTAATCCAAAAATATGAAATTAAAACAAAAGAATATACATATAAAAAGTAGTTATTTATTCTAGAAGATATTGTATATATATTATAAGATAGAAAGAATATAAATAAAAAATATACAAATAAACCTAAAATACCATTTTCAGATATCCAAGAAGTAAAAACCATATCAGTATGTAATTCAGGAACTTTGAATTTCATAACACTTTCTAAATAACCACAACCTAAAAAGATATTTTTTAATAATCCTTCATTAATTGTGTACAAACCTTGTAATATTTGATAATTATTGTAATCAACATTTTCATTTTGAGTTTGATAAATAGAGTAGAACCATGATAAAACTCTATTAATTCTATGTTCTTCAGAAATAATAAATAATGTAAATAAAATACCACCACTAAAAATGAACCACCAAAAAGATGAAGTATTTTTAAAATAAATTAAAACAACTAATATAAAAATAGTTGAAAGTAAAAAAAAGTTACCGAAATCTTTTTGAAATAAAACAACAAAAACAGTTAAAAACAAAAAGAATAAATAAAAAGGTATATATAATTCAAAAGAGTGTTTTTTATCAAGATAAAATATAAATTTATTAGAAGAAAACAAGATAGCCATAACAAATAAAAAACCATATTTAATTATTTCAATAGGTGATATTGAAAAGAAAGGGGTTACTATCCATCTTTTTGCACCATTGATTAAAGGAACTAAACTTCCAGGTAAAAATACCATTAAAATTGATAAAATAATACCAAATATAAATATAAATATATTAATTGAAATTAGTAGATTTAGTGTCTTATCAACATCTTTGACTTTTTTAAAATATTTGAGAATAGTTATAGTAAATAAAACTGATAAAAATAAACTAATAGAAATAAATATTAATTCTTTAATAAATTCAGAATATCCATATTTAGAAATAGTATTTGAATAAACAGATAAAGAATTAAATGTAAAACCTATAAGTAATAGAATGTAAAAATTTTTATAAGTTTTAACAAAATTTAATACTATAGTTGAATTAATATTTAAAAGTTTCAATTTTTTTACCTTTTTTTTATTGTTCTATTTGTATATCAATAGTTTTTACTATTTCAAAATCAATATTTGGGTCTATCTCACTATGAGTTAAAACATTTAATTTAATATCAAATTTATTTAATAACTCAAATATTTTTTTTCTTAAACTTGGTTCTATAATTAAACAAAGATTATCATACCTTTTTTCAGCTTCTTCAACAGTATTTCTTGCTGAATTAATAAATGATTGTAATTCTTTTGCATTTAAATTAAAATCAATTGATCCATCTTCTAATCTAACTGATTTATCTACAAGAAATTGTTCACTTGTAGGAGTAAAAGAAATTATATTTAACTGTTTTCTAGTGTGATCATAAAACTGTTTAGTAATAGTCTTGAATAATTTTATTCTAACATGTTCTAATATAGTGTTAGTGTTTTTAGTAATTGAAGACACATCAGTTATTGTTTCTAATATTGTTGTTAAATTTGTAATAGGTATTTTTTCAAACAATAAGTCTTTTAATATAGTGGATATAGTAGTGTAATTTGATATTTTTAATAAATCTTCTACCATAGTTGGTTGATCCTCTTTTACATTTTCAACTAAGTCAACAATATTTTGTCTAGTTAATAAATCTTCCGTGTTGTTAATTATTGTATTTGTAATATGTTTTTGTAAAAAGTCTTCAGGTGTTAAAACAATATAATCATTCACTATTGCTTCTTCTTGATCAATGGAATTAATCCAGTAACATTTTTGACCATTAATAGGTTCTATCCATTCTTCTTTATCACATTCTAAATCATCACTTACTACACCAGGAATAGCTAATAACTTTGTTGGTTCTATTTCACCTTCACAAACAACATTACCTTTAATTCTAAAAGAGTATATATTACCATTTATAGAATTACTAGTTTCTTCACTTGTATAAATCTTAGGAACTAGAATACCTAATTTTCTTGCAACTTCTTGTCTAACTTTTTTAATTCCCATAGTAAAACTTGGTTTTTGTGAAAAAGGTAATAAATTGTATCCTAAATGTAATTCTAATAAATTTTGTTTTAAAATATTTTTTAATTCATCTTCTTCACTGATTTCAATAGGTTTATCATTCTTTTCACTATCTTCATCTTCATTTTCTTTACTTTTATTTATTTTTGAATCTTCTTCTAATTCAAAGAATTTAAAAAACTTTTTAATTAATTCATTGTTTTCAACAAACTCAAAAAATTTATTGTAATAAACATTATTTTTTAATTTATTATTTCTATAAATCATTAAAGAGATAGATATTAAAATAAATCCTAAAACTAATAAAGAAAAAGTTGGGAAACCAGGAATAAGTGTAAATAAAACCATTGAAATACCAACTAATAAAAATATCTTATATTCAGAACCCAATTGTGATAAAGTTTCAGCGGTGAAAGCATTATTATCACTAGAAGACCTAGTAATCATAATACCAACAGCAACAGAAGTAATTAATGCTGGTATTTGAGATACAAGACCATCACCAATTGTTAATATAGTAAAAGTTGCAGCACTATCTGTAACAGCTAATTGATGTTGAAAAATACCAATTAAAATACCACCAATAATATTAATAAAAGTAACAATAAGTCCAAAAATTGCGTCACCTTGAACAAATTTACTTGCCCCATCTAGTGATCCATAAAAACCACTCTCTTTAATTAATTCTTCTCTTCTTTTTTGAGCCTCTTTATCATCAATAAAACCAGCATTTAATTCTGCATCAATTGCCATTTGTTTTCCAGGTAATGAGTCTAAGTTAAATCTTGCTGTAACTTCTGCAACTCTACCAGCACCTTTAGTAATAACCATAAAGTTAACTAAAATAAGAATAATGAAGATAATTAAACCAATAACATAATTACCACCAATAACAAATTCACCAAATGCTCCAATTATATTAGAAACAGCATCACTACCTTCATGCCCATTGCCTAAAATAGATCTAGTCGTTGAAACATTCAGACCTAATCTAAAAAGAGTTAAAATAAGAATAATAGGAGGTAAAATTGTCATTTTAGAAGGTATCTTAATATATAAAGATAAAAATAGTATAATTAATGATATAGCTATCGATAGACTTAATAAAAAGTCTAAAAAACCTACTGGAACTGGTATAATAATAATACTAAGGATTAATAAAACCCCTAAAATCATAATTAAATCTTTTGAAAGTATATTAGATGCATACTTTAAAACACTTTGTAAAGTTGACAATTTTTCATCCTATTTTTAACGATTTAGATATATTACCAAAAAAAGAAAAAAAATAATTGTTATTTTTTAAAATTAATTTAAATATTTTTTAAGTTTATTATGGTAAAATAAAACAAATTTAAAAAAGGATTTAGAAATGAAAATAAGACCTGGAGATAATACAAGCTCTAACTTAAATAATTTAAAATCATTTGAAGATGTATTTGATGTAACAAGTAAAGAACATTTAAATGCATATTTAGAAGTATTAAAAACTCAAAAGTGGCCAAAAGATTACTACAATAAATATATTAAAGACTTAAATGAAATTGAAAGAAAGTATTCAGGAGATACAGCAACAACTAAAATAGTTTTAAAATATTTAAATACTATGCTAAAAAATCAAGATAGATTAAAAAATTAAAGGTGTATTAAATGGCAGAAGGATTAAAAACATGTAAAAATTGTAATAACTTTTATAAAATTGATTCACCTCAATTTTTGATAAACTTAGTTATTAGTGAAAGAATGAGTAGAACAAAAAATAAAGATATTTTAAATAGTATTCAAGAGGAAGTAAATGAAGTATCAGAGATAAAATGGTGTACTTGTAAAGATTCAATTGAAGATAAGAAAAAATATATTAAAGATTTTGAAAGAAACCTTATAGATGAAAAAGTAGACAACAAAATAGGTTTAGGACTTGATTTTGGTCTTAATAAAAATATTATTTACTATAAAGAAAAAGATGCAAAGACATTTGATAAAATTACTTTTCTATCATTTATTAAAGGTATTAAAAATCATATTCTAAATAATAATATGGATTTTGATTTTGATTTTGTAGATTGTTCTAAAATAGAAGAAATGGATAAGAATGATATTAGAAAATTAAAAACTGAAACAAAATTTATTATGTTCTATGGGTTATCTCATTATATTTCAAATGGACATATGTTTAAACATTTAAATGAAATTGTTGTTGATAGATTAGTAAATGGTAAAAAAACATTTTTATTATGTGATTCCCATCCAACATTAGGTCAATTATTTAAAGAAATTCAAGATGGAATGTATAAAAATCAAAAACATATTATAGAAGAAAGTAAAGAGTTATTTAATGCTTCAAATGGTTTTATGAGTAGAATTATTAAAACTTCTATAAGTAAAACAGGTGAAAGTATTGTAATTACTAGTGGACCAAAAGGTGGAGGTAAATCAACACCAAAGAAAAACAATTCAACAACAAAATCATCTAGTAATGATTTAGAGGTTTAATCTTTAATTACAAAATTAGGATTTCTTAATAATTCTTCAATTTTAATAAAAGAAGTATGAGATATTAAAAAGAATATTTCATCACCTTCTTCAATTATATCATTTATAGTTTTTAATTTATTATTTCTATCTTTAACTCTTACTAAAATATTATTATCAAAAACTTCTTTGTAAGTTAATTTTTGTAGATTTTTATAAATATTAGGTGTGTTTTTCCTATTTATTTCATTTTTATAAATAAAAACTTCTTCTTCAAAATTTAATAATTGATGTATAACATAACTAATATTTACATTGTTACTTTCTATATCTAAAATTAAATCATTTAATCTTTTGTCATTGGATATTCTACTATATAAAATATCTGAAAAAATATCTAATGAGTTAAAGAAATAAATATATGGATTGTTAATTGTCATAAAATGAGAAGCTCTACTTTTTTGAAGATTAGTTATAATTAAATAATTAGGTTCATGTAATTTTTTTTCTATGTTTATAGTGTTATTTAAATTATCAATTTCATAATCACTATCTAATAAGTAAATATAATTATTTTGGATATCTTTTTCACTTAAAAGTTTATCTACATAAAAAAACTTAAAATCATTTTGAAGAGAAAAATCTATTCTTTTTAATAAATTTATTGTTCTACTTCTTTTGTCAATTAAGTAATTTAAAAAAAGACTCTTATATAAATTATTATTATCCATAGATATTCTATCTTTAAATAAATCTTCTAAGTATAATGCACTAATAGTATTATGATCAATTGTTTCAGCAAGTGAAAAATCTTCTTTTGTATGACCATGAGTTATATTTAACCAATTGATATTTGGAAATTTAATAGATAATATTTCTCTTATTTCTTTACTTAATGAAAGTGTTTCATCATAAATAAAGAAAGTAAAATTAGGTTCAAAATCAAATAAATCAGAAATATTAAAAGGTTTATTTTGAAAATCATAAGAAAAAATATTATTTGGCAACTCTAAATGAGATATTTTATTTTTTGATTTTTCTAATAAAAGAAAATTAATATGACTAAATCTATTATTAAAAAGAAAATTAGGTATTTTTTCATTATCTAAATATATTATAATAGTATCTTTTTTATAAATATGTTTAGATAATTTATATTTATTAATTAATTCTTTAAACCCATTTTGTTTAAAAATATCTGCAAATGAAGAGAGAAGGTAAAACCATAAAAATACAATAATATAAATAGAAATAGCTAGATACATTCTTTGTTCTACTGTAAAAGGATAAGGTATTTCACCATAACCTATAGTTGTAGAAGTATAAGTTACAATGAAAAAACTATCAAAAAAACTTAAATGATGAACGTCTCCTGTATTTGGATTTAATCCTGGGGTTAAAGTTAATCCCAACATAATTAAACTAAATCCTGTAAAAAATACAATTAATGGAGTTTTTAATTTTTTTAAAATATAAGATAAAATTGAAGAAGATTTCAAAATAAAAAACCTATATAGTTATTTATTACTAAAAAAGTATTCAGAGTTTCTGAATAAATCACTATTATCTAAACCTAAGTAAGATAATAATATAAAAAATACAACTCCTCCAAACACTAATGAAAATAATAGTTTATTTAATTTTCTTTTTTCTTCTAATGCTCTTTTTTTTGTTTCAGCTTCTTGTTCCTTTGACCTTTTTTTAAATTCTTGTTCAAAAGCAATTAAAGTCTCCCAACTTTCATCATTAACTTTACCTTTTTTATCAGTTTCTTTATTTATTGTAGTACCTATAAATGGTTTTGATTTTACATTATAAACGTCTGTTAATTCATCTTTTACAATTATTTTATTATTATGTTTTTCTTCTTTTTTTTCTATATGCTTCTGTATGGATTCAGGTAATTCAGGTTCTACACAATCAATATTGATTTGTTCTTTTACTTCTTCTAATAGTGGTTCTTGTAAATTAATCTCTGTAATCTGTTTTTCTTCTTTTTCTTTTAATTTATTAAGTTCCTCTTGTTCTTTTTTTTCTTTTAATTTTTGAAGAACAACTTTTTTTTGTTCTGGTGATAAAGAATTAAAATCTATTTTATTACTCATTTATATATCCAATTTTAAACAAACTTCAAAAAAGTTATTAAAGTCTATAGGTAATTTTATATGTGAAGTATTCTGAAACATAATTTTAAATAATTCATTTTCTTCTTTTTTTGAAATAGAACAAACAATTTGTTTTTCATTGAAATTTAAAATATCTTTCATTATTAAAAAACCATCCATTCCATCCATTAAAACACCTAAAAACACAACATCAACAGGTTCTTTACAAAAAATAGTTTTTTCTTCATATTCCCAAATAAACTCATTATTGTTAACTACAATAACTTCAGCTACAGGAGATAATAATTTAGTGAAAATCATACCTATTTTTGGTTCATCAATACAAACCATAATAGTTTTTTTATTATTTCTTTCTTTAGAATAAAACTTTTTTTGTAATTCATTATTCATTATCTAATAACACCTACTGCAGAAGCAGGAACTTGAATTAAACCATCTTGGTCTAAAGACATGTAATATACTCCATTTTTATTAGCTATTGAATTAACTGTAAAGTTTTTAGTATTCATTCCTATTTGTTCACCATTACTATCAACAGCATAAAGTGCCCAATTATAAACACCATTTTCAACTGGATTTCCAGCACTATCTAAACCATTCCAAGAAACTTTGTTAACACCTTCATTTCCAGTAGTAGAAAAGGTATTGACAATTTCACCTTCTTGATCAGTTATCCCTATTATAACATTTGGTGCATATTCTTCAAGATTATAAAGATATTCTACATCTTCACCTGTATAAGTAAAACTAGGTTCATTGTTAGTTAAAGAAATATCCTTACCTATATAGTGAATATAATTACTAGTTTGTAATGCTTCAAGATTAGTAGCAAGAGACTCTAGTGTAGAAGTCTGATTTTTAATTGCTTCTAAATTAGATAATTGTGAAGTTTGTTCTAATATTTTATCTGCGTCTTGAGGAGCAGTTGGGTCTTGATATTTTAATTCTTCCAAGAACATTGTCATAAACTCTTCACCTGTAAATGCTGTATGTTCTTTGTCAGTTGTATAAGTAGGACTATTACTAATTGCATTGGGGTCATAGTAGTAAGAAGAAGGTAACATCTCAAATCCTTTTTATCTATATTATAAAAACAATATTTAATAATAGAGTATTTTTTTCTATATATATTATAAATTATTTTTGAACTTTTTTTAATAAAGTTTTTCTATGCCAATATCTCCATTCTTCATTGCCAAAATAATTCTTTTGATTTTGAATACAAGAATAATAATTTCTATTAGAATATAAAGGTTCATTATTTTTATATTTATTTAATCTATCTATTGCTATATTTTGTCCATCTAAAAACCAATCATTTGTATAATAAACATTTAGATTTGGGTTCTTTTGACATCTAACTTCAGGGATATCAGTATGTAGAGTACTTATACAAGTTGCACCATTTCCACAATGAATATCTTCAGTACATTCATTAAATTCTATATATTCTTCACTATTCCAAGAACCACCAGAACAATAACCTGATTTTATTCTAGTATTTGTATATTGTGAAGATAAAGAATCTAATGAAACCCAAGTTAATTCTGTTTTATTAGTATTAGAATTAAACATATTGATTAATTTGTAAATAAGAATATTTTTATCTTTAGAAACAAATAAAATTAAATCACCTTCTTTAGCAGTTTTGATTGTGTTGTCACAAGGGTTAGTCCAAGAAATATCATTATTTAAAATTTTAGATAATAAAAAAGTTTTATTAAATTCACTAATTATATGTATTTTATTTTCTTCAGATAAAATACTTTCACTAAATAAAGATATTTTTAATAAATGTATTTTATTTTCTAATTCAATGAATTTATTTGAAACTGTAATAGACTTAGTAATATAATTATTTATTAAACCAAAGCTATCTATAGATTCTATTGAATTACTATTTTGTATTGTTTTATTTAATACATCCAATAAATAAGTTTCATTATTACCATTTATAATACCATCAAAATATTGTTTATTAATTAAATTAGATATATAAAACTTTTTATTACCTTGATTATATATACAATTTCCATTGTTATCATCAAAACAAGGTTCTTTTTTATCATTTAGTCCCCAAAATAGTTGTACATTTAAAGGCTTAAATCTTACTTTATCTAAACAAAATTCTTCTAAATCTTTTTTACTATTAATAGTTGGTTCTAATTTTTTTTCATTATTTGGACAAGTATCAGAGTATTTCTTTAAGGTATTCTCTTCTATTATATAATGATTACATAAACAAGAATTGTAAGTGTCCTTTTGTTCTTGACTTTCATCATTCCAATAGTCTTTAAAACCATTTGTTATTTCAGTTAAATCAAATTCTAATTTTTCAGGACAATAAAAATATTTTTCAACATTAAATAATAATTGTTTTTCAAGCTCATTATTGATGTTATTTTGTAGATTTACAAAATTTGTTATATCTATAAGTTGTCTATTTTTATTTTTTTCTAATGTATCTAGTAAGTCTGAAAATAAAAATAAAGGTAAAAATAAAATTAAAAATATTTTCATTTAATTACCTTCTTTATATTTTAAAGAAATATTTAAAGTCTTTCTAATGAAATTAGTATCTTTTTCTTCTTTCATTAATAATTTAAGTTCTTCATCATCAATATGAGGGTAAGTTTCTTTGAATAAAACTTTTAAAGACTTATCTAATTCATTTTCAACAATTCTATGAGCTTCTTTTTTTTGTTCATTTATATTGAAGTCATTATAATAATTTAAAGTAAATACTGCTCCAGCTAATGCTGCACTTCCAAAAATAGCAAAAACTACACCCATAAAATACTACCTTAATATAAATTCAATATAACAAGTTGAATTATCTTTATCACACATAGTCTCACCTAAAGTTGATTCAACAAAAGAATTAAATACACCTATTTCTGAAAATAATTTAGATTTAACCATAGTTAATACCATATTTTTTTCATTTGAAGAAAATATATCACCTCTTAATAATAATCTAAATTTAAAATTATTAGGGTTATTTTGTTCTAGTTTAATGTATGCAGTATTTGGTAAACTTTTTAATTTTATATATGTATTTGGATTATAAGCACCATTTGGTGTGATTTTACTGAAAGAATTATCATAAATAAAATCAAATAAGTAACTCTTTTGAGTACAAGTAGCAACTCTATTTGCAGAAATACAAGTATAAGTTAAATTACCAGAACAAGGAGGGGTGTTTGGGTCTGTTTTACAAACTCCATTCGTTGTAGTACTTACTAGAGTATTGGTATTCTCTTTTATATAACCATAGAATGGGTCTCTTAAATCATTATTTATAATATTAGTGATTTCACTAACTAAATTTCTAGTGTCATCTATCATTCTTTGTTTTTGTAATAAAGGCATAGATAAATAGCTAATAGTAATTATAATAGCTATTGCAATTGTAATTTCAACCATAGTAAATGCTTTTAATTTTTTCATATAAGATACCTAAGTTTAGATTCATTATAATATTTTTTAAATAAATGAATAAAAAAAATTTAAAGAAAAAGAAAAAAAAGTTATTTTCTAAAAAAGAAAAAAAAGCATATTATAATAATAAATAGATCAAAAAAAGAGAGTTGATATGGAAAATCAAGGATTGCCTTTAATTATATTAAAAGATTCTGATATATTTTTTAATGATAAACTAGTAGAATTAATTCCCACTTTATTATTGATAGATAAAGAAAAGATAAAGAAAGAAATTACAGATAGAAATATTAATTTATATGAATCTTCTTTAATATATATTCCTGAAATGAATTTGGAAATGGAATTATTAAAGATTAATGAAGCAGAATATAAAGTTAAGGAAACAAATACTTTAGAAATATATAATAAGTTAGGTATTAGAGTTGTTTTAGTAACTAAAATGAAAAACAAATTAATAATAAAAAATGATGAAGAAGTTTTTGATAATAAAGAAATTAAAAAAATAACAAATATTGAAAAAGAAGATAAAGATAAATTAAATCAAAGTATTGAAAATGTACTTAAATTAAAGGCTTCAATGCATGATAAACTAGAAATTGCTGGTATTTCTTATGATATAACTTATATTGCACTTAATAACTCAGATGTAATGATTTTTATTCAAGATGAACATAGTGAAATACTACATAATATAGAAAAAAACTTTAAAATTGATATGAAAGGAAACATAAAAAAAGATAAAAATTATAGAAACTTTGCAGATGAATATAAAATAGAAATATCAAATATAAAAGAATTCTTTGATGATACATTAATATTTAAAGAAATGGAAGAAAAAATCAAAAGAGGTCAAATGTTTGGTGCAAAAAAACAAATAGTATTAAATGAAGCATTACACCAATTATTAATTATGATAAAGCCTATAGAAGAAATGGAAGAATGTTCTGTATCTGTTTTAAAGATAGAAGAGGTTGAATTATTAATGAAAGAACATAAAGAAGAAGATTTAATGTCTGATGTTGAGAATAATTTTGAAAGTAATATTTTAAAAATGTTGGCTCACCAATGGAGACAGCCATTAACTAATGTAAAACTAGAATTAGATATGTTAAAAATGACATTAGAAGACGAAGAAATGGAAGAAGAAATAGAAAATATTGTTTCTATCTCAAAAGAAATAAAAAAATTAAGTGAAACAATACACAACTTTACAGAAGTATTGGGAGATAACTCAAATAAAAAAATAGTTACAACATATAGAAGTATAATTACAAAAACAGTAAAAATAATGGAAGAAAATTTATTAAATGATTTTATTACAATTGAAACTTCTTATGGTGATTTTACTAATTTACATATATCACAAGCAGATGTTTCAAGAGTTTTAGTTATGTTAATAACAAATTCTATTGAAAATTTAGTTACAAATAAAATAGAAGATAAAACTATAAGTATTAAAACAAAAGAAACAGCAGATTTTGTAGAATTACTTGTTATAGATAATGGTGGAGGGTTTGATTTTGAGACTTATAGTGAATCAGATTTTCTTAAACCTTATGTTTCAACTAGAGGACTGAATGATAAGGGTATAGGATTATATATGGTAAATAAAATCATGAAAAAAATTCATGGTAAGATTTTCTTGTATAATGAAGAGAAAGAAGAACTAAATTTTTTCACAAACGAAAAAGAAAAACAAAAATTTGCAATAGTAAAATTGTTATTAAAAAAGGGTTAACTAAATGAATATAACGACTTTGGTGGGTGTTATAGGGTTTTGGATAGTTATTGTAATGGCTATGCTCCTAGCGCATTCAGTAGGTGCTTTTATTGATACTGTTTCATTTGTTATTGTTTTAGGTGGTACATCTATGGCAATAGTATTTTCTTATGAAGGGATGGTGTTAAAACAATTTGGTGCAGCAGTGGGACAAGCATTTAAACCAACTTTTGTAGATTATGCAGGTGTGATTAGAAAAGTAGTTGAAACAGCATTAGAAATCAAAAAAGGTGGTACAGAAGTATTAGAAAGTACAATTATTCCAAATGAAGAGGATGAATTTTTTAAGGAAATATTGAAAGCTGTATCAAATGATATGTCTCCAGAAGAAATTGAAGAAATATTTTCAATGGAACTAGAGGCATTTTTTGAAAGACATAAAGATAATCAAACAATGATAGATGATGTAGGAGGTATTGCTGGTTCTTCTGGTATGATTGGTACATTGATTGGATTAGTTGCAATGCTTTTAAATATGTCTGACCCTTCAGCAATAGGACCTGCAATGGCAGTTGCTCTTTTAACTACATTATATGGTGCATTGATTGGAACAGGTTTTTCAGCACCTATTAAAACAAAATTAGAAGCAAAAACAAAAATACAAAAAACAACAGAAGAATTAAAATTAAGAGGTATCCTATATTTATTAAATGGGGATAATCCTAGAATAATTGAACAAAAATTATTTGCATCAATTCCAAAAAATCAAAGAGAATCACATTGGGCATAATTAATTTAATATTAATTATGTTTTAATTAAAAAAAGTTATTCATTAAATGGACATTTAATATTATGTTTTTTGAATACACTTTTTAAAGAGAAATTAAACTTATCTATTACAGATAAGTGTTCAAAGTAATTTAATATGGCAATACCATGTTTATCTTGAATACAATTTTGATTAAATGTATTTAATTCATTAAATAACTTTCTAAAAAAATTTTTATTTATAGTTATTATATCTTCAAAATCTTCAGCATCAATTTTATTTAATTGACTATCTAATTCAATTAAACAATCACAAGCAATAAGTTTTTGTTCTTCAAAATCAATTTTAATAATTTCTTCTTGTATTTTTTCATTTTCTAAAATATCTGGTGAAATACTTAAACAAATATCTAAAATATTATCTAAATATATTTCTTCAAATTCATCTCTATAAGTATTAATAACATTTAATAAAACACCTAATTTAAGAACTTTAACCACTTTATATACCTATTTTAAAATATTATAAACAAAAAAAATAATAAAATTAAAAAAACTCAAAATAAAAAAAACAATTATAATAATAATAAACTAAACTAAGAGAGACGTTTAAATGATTAAAGAAATAAGTATGAAAGTAAAGGTAGATTATATAGAAAAAGCTGTTAAAATACCTATTTATATTGAAATGAAACATGGAGAAATATTAAATACAAGTTATGATAAGGTATTTTTAAAAGAAATTTTAATAGAAAATAAAAAGAATTTTTTCTTCAAATATGGTGAAAATCCAAAAACTCAAAAAGAATTACAAGAATTAGAGAAGAAAATAAAAGTAAAAGTAGAAGAAGAATATGAATTAGAAGTAAAGAAATTTAAAAAAGAAGTAGAAAAAGCAATGGGAAGACTTGGAGCAAAAGGTAAGGCTTTTTTATTTAAATTAGAAGATAGAAATAACGTAGATTAGAAAAGAGTATAATTGTATAATATAGAAGAAGAGTCTTTTGTTAAATTAATACAAAGGACAGAGATAAAAGATTATTTATTTTATTTAACATATAATAATAGAGCTAGGATAATAGAACAAGAAATTCAAAATGAAAAAAGAACTCTAACAATAAAAGACAAACACCAAAGAGAAATATTAACAGAATTGCAAAATGAAGAAGAAGTAAGTAATAAATTTATTACAACTAATACAGGTGATTTATCTTATAAGAACAATTTACAATTTAACAATCAATACAACCAATCATTAAGAAAAGAAGGAAAGGGAGTTGTAGGTGGAATAAAGAGTATAGAAATGATAATGTCTTTTTCAACTAACTTTAATGAATTAATGAAAGATATTATGGGTGAAGACGTTTGGCAAATTGAATATGAATATAGAGTTATTAATTTAATAAATAAAAATCTAAAAAATAAACATCATATATCTTTTTTTCATAAAATGGCCTCAAATGGTTATAGAGTACATAATCACACTTTATTATACCCTTATGTAAAAAATGAAAATGGTTTATATATACCAGAACATGTTATTACTAAAGATAAATTAAAAATAATAAAAAAAGATTTTAATTTAGAAGCAAGAAACCTAATAGAAAATAATAAAGATAAAATATTTAAGCAATCAAAAACAAAACAACAATATAAAAAGTATATGAATATTATTTAAGATTCATATAACTTTTTACATATGAATTAACATCAAATAAATTATGATTAAATAAAATATAGTCTCCTATAAATTGATTACTTTTTAAATTAATATTTGATTTAATTTTTTTAGTAGCTTTAGTTGTATCAATTCCAAAACTTAAAAAATTGATTTTATTTAAATTAGTAGAATATATAATATAAGGGGTATTATTGCATTCACCTTTTAATAAACCATTCCCTTCAACAAATGACTGTCCTTGAGAATAATTATATTTAAAATTAAAATTATTTTTTCTTTTATTTGTATCAACAATATTTAAAGATTTAAAAACATTAAAACATTTATTGTTAAAATTATTAGTATAATTCTTTTTAAGTTTTAAGAAGGTTATTTTTTTTGTATAACTATTACCATAAATATCAGATATAGAAATATCATAAATATTTGTATCAGTATGAAAAAACAATATACCATAAGTGTATTCATTTATTTTCTTAAATATAGTATTTTGAGGTTTATTTGAAGATATATCTGATATTTCAATATTATTAGATTTGATAATTGCCCAATTTACTGTATTTGGAATAAAAGGTTCAAATCCTTGTTTTGTAACTTCAAAAAAAGGTAAAACAACATTATTAGTAATTTTGAAATCAAAAGTTGTTTTGTTTTTCTTAAAAGAATTATCAGTAGAAACAACTTTAATTGTAGTTAAATGAGTTCCAAATAAACTTTTATTTAAAATTGTTTTATTTAAATCTATATTTATTTCATTTTTACCCATTTTAAATTTTTTATAGAACCTTAAGTAATTATTGTTAGTAGATTTGTTTTTAAAAAACATTTCAACACTATCTAGATTACTTTCAGTATCTTTTACATTAATTAATATACCTTTTTTTTCAGTTAGTGAAGTTTTAATTAATTTAGAATTATTAATTAAAGTTTTCTTATTATTTAGTATTTGTGATATTTCAATTGTAGGTTTTGTATTATCAAAGTGTTCTTCAAAATCTATATATTTATATGATAAAAAAATAACTATACAAAGAATAATAATTCTTAACACTTTTGACCCTTTAGTTTTATTAATTTGTAGTTTTTAAAAATAAAATAAAGTAATTAAAATTATCTTTATTTTATTTTTTGTTGAGGTTAGTTAAAACTTAACCTCAATAGCTAAAGCTTCCATATCAGCTTCAGTTTCAGTAGTAATTTCAATACTACCATTTTTAATATGTTTTTTAACAACTTCAATAAGTTCTTGTTCTAATGCTTCAACATCAAAATCTAATCCAGATTTTTTATTTCTAGCTAAAATTAATTTTAATCTTTCTTGTGCAATATCACCAGAATTTTTTTTCTCTTCTTTTTTAAAAAATACATCTAATAAACCCATAATAAACTCCTATCCTCTTTCTTTTCCAAAAAAGCTAAATATTCTTCTTTTAACTTTTGAAGATTTTGAATTCAAAATATTGTAATTATCAGGAGATAAAATATCATTTTCAATAATTCTTTTAGCAATTCTAGTATAAGCTAAATTAGCTTCATTGTTTTTATTGTAAAATAATAATTCACCTTTGTTTGATAAAGTTCTTGTTTCTGGTTCAAAAGGAACAATACCTTTAACATCTAATCCTAATAATCCTTGAATATCTTCAGCAGTTAATTCATCTCCAGCTTCACTTTTTTCTGTATTATAAGCATTAATGATAATAGATTTAGGAATATTTTCACCTTTTGAAACTTTTTCACATTTTGCATCTACTAAACCAATAGCTCTATCTGAATCAGTAATAGAAGAAGATTCAGGATTAACTACCACTAAAACTTCATCAGCAAAATACATTGCTTTTTCAAAACCAACATCAACCCCAGCAGGAGAATCAAGTAAAATATAATCATGAGATTTTTTTAATTCCTCTAAAACTTCTCTAAATTCTTCTAAATCAATATCATGAGGAGTTTTATGAGAAGAACCTGCAATTAATCTTAGGTTTTTATTTTGTTTAACTGTAACTTGAGTTTGGGCTCTAGTGTGAGTTTTGTGTAATAAAGAAAATAAATCATTTACTACTCTTAATTCAACTCCTAATAAAGCATCTAAGTTTCTTTGTCCATGATCCATGTCAATTAAAGCTACTTTATTCCCTTCTTCAGCAAGAGCAGCACCTAAATTAGCAGTAGTAGTTGATTTACCAACACCACCTTTTCCAGAAATAATTGAAATTATTTTTCCATTTTTTTCAAGCATTTTAATCACCTTTTATTAAAAAATTAAGTAATTATACAATATTAAAGAATATAAAAAATAATAATTCAACAAAAAAAACTTATAATAATAAAAAAAAGGTATAAATTATGTGGAAAATTTTTTTATCAATATCTGCTTCTATTGCTATATTATCAGCAAACCAAAATCAAGTCCAAATAAAGGAACAAAAAAAAGAACAACAAGTTAACAAAGAAGATGATATAAAGTTTGTTGAAGTTTTAAAAAAAATAGAAACAATTTATCAACAAGAAAAATTAAGAATATTAAAAGAAGAACAAGCTATTAGAAAAAAAACAAAGCAAATAACAGAGGAAAAGAAAAGAATTGTTTCTGAAACAGAATTAATTAAAGCTAAAATCCAACATCAAAAATTATTGAAACAATTAAATTCATTATCAAAAGAAATGTTAGATGCGAATCTTGAAACAGATAAAAGAGAAAGTGATATTAGATTAAAAATTAAATTATTACAATTAGAAAAAGATAAAAAAAGTTTAAATACAGAATTTACAAAAGAAAAATTAGCAAATGAAGAAAAAATCTTGAAAATGTCAAAATTAAAACAAGAAATGGAAAAGAATAAAAAAGAGTTAGAATTAAAAGAACAAAAAGCTAAAATAGCAGAACAAGAGAATCAAGTAAAAATACAAGAATTAAAACAAAAATTATTAATAAAACAACAAGAAATGGAAATTAAGAAACAAGAAGCAAGAATGAAGAAAGAACAAGAAGAATTAAAAAAAGTTTCAATGCAAAATGAAAATAGAAAATTTGAAATGGAAATGGAACAGCAAGGATTAAATTATAAATTAAAAATGTTACTTGTAGCAATGAATATGGAAAATATTAAAAGAGCATTCTTTCCTATATCATTTGTAATGGAAACTACTCATTTTGATGGAACAATGATGTTGGGAGATAAAAAAGTATATATTATTAATAATAAAAAATTATCAGATATATTAAATAAAAAATTAGAAAAAAGAGAAAAAGATTTATCAGTTGCAAAAAGTTTCTTAGATAGTTCTTTAAATAGTGGAAGTGAAAATAATGGAAATAATAATGGAAATATGAATAATGAAGAAAATATAACTAATAATGAAAAGATAGTTGCAACAAATAAAGATTTATATATATCAAATGGTTTTGAATATGAAGATTTTACTTTTACTATTTTACCTAATAAAAAAGTATTAGTAGAACAAAAAGATTATTATATAGAAATTAGAGAAGAAATATTAGGTGATATAGCATTAAAAGATAATAAAGAAAACTAAAAGAAAAAAAATGGAAAAAGAAAAATCAACTAGGGTATTAGAGAATTTATTAAACTTTATAGAATTGGGTTACAATATAAATAAAGCTATAGAATCTATATTAGAATATGAAACAGATAAAGCCGTAATAAAACCTTTAACAAAAGTTTTAGATTATTCAATTGAATATGGGGAACCAATTGAAATAATGGTTGAAGAGAAAATAGTAACAAAAATAGAAGGAACTATTTTAAGATACTCTGAAAATCCCAAAGATGCAATTGAAACAATACTAGAAGGTAGAAGTCAAATATCTTCATTAGAAGGTTCTATATTAAAAGCCCTATTACCTATAATTATAACTGGAACTATACTATTAGCATTAGTAACTCAAACAAAAACACATATTTTGGCATTTATGGATGGTTTTTTAGTAAAAATATTAGGTGGAAGTGATTATCAAAAACCAGATTTACCAATGTATTTTGATCCTGCCATTCAAACATTTGCAACTTATTTATCATATTTACTAATATTATTAGCTATTTTTGTACCTATTTGGTATATATATAATTTAAAATTTAATAATAAAGGTTTAAAAATTATAAACAAATACTTTAATATAAGATCAACTTTTGATGCACTTCAATTTATGGGATTAATGTATAAAATAAATGCAACAACTGGTTTGTCTGTTTTACAAGTATTAGAAATATTAGCTGATGAACATCCAAATAAAAATATTAAAACAATGTTATCAGAAGCCAAAAAGAAAATGGATGATGGTGCAAACTTCTATGAGACTTTAGAAGAATGGAATTTTGATAAACAAATAGTTAATATAGTAGAGGTTGGTGAAAGAACTTCAAATACTTGGAAGTCAATGTCAAAAATACCAAACTTTGCTAGTATTAAAATTGAAAACTATATTAAAAATATTCAAAGAAGAGTAAGTTTTATTAAAATGTTGGTATTTATTATGTTGTTATTTGTAGGTTTAGAAATAATGATGATTGTAGTAGCATTACAACAATTAATTATGGGAGCGTTATAATGTTAAAAAAAATATTTAGTCAAAAAAAGGATTTTAATTTTTTAATAGTTGATAAAAAAGCTCAAGTAAAAGATAAGAATTTAAAAGATTGGAAAATAGTAAAAAAACATTCAGATAATAAATATATGTATGTATCAAATGAAGAGGGTTTTTTCTTTGAAGAAACAATTGATTTAATATCAAAAGAAGAAGGTAAAAATAGTGCAATTTTTGTTTATGATGATATTAAAAACAAAAGAATATTAATAGGATTTTCAAATGATTTAGATAAAACAGAGGTAATTAAATTAAACAATCAAAATACTGATAATGAAAAAATAGTTGATAAAATTATATCTGTTTTAAAAGTTTATTCTTATAGAGCTCATATCTATTTTATAGTTGATAAAAAACAAAAATCAAAAGAATATGAATTTTTATTACTATATGTAGAGAGTTTCTTTTTCTTTAATGGACAAGAAATATTAAGTGATAATAAATTAAAGGGTTATTTAAATAATTTAACTTTTAATGCAACTCTTTCAACTAAGATTAAAATTTATTTTAAGGAATATGGAAAAATAGCATTATTATCTTTGGTTTGGTTAATTCCTTTAGTTGGCTTAAATGAATATACAAAAATGAATATAATGTCTGAAGAAATAAAAATTCAAGAAGAAATAAAACAAAAGAAGAAAGAAAGATTATTATTGCAGAAAAAAATGTTATTTTTAAATAAAGAGATTTCAAAAAAATCTTCAAGATATAGTGGGGTAGATTATGAATAATTTAAATAGTGAAATAGATAGTAATTTATCTTTATCAGGTAAATTATCAGAAGAAGAGATAGCAAAATTATTAAATGAAGATGTTTCTTTAAATAATAATAAAGTAATAGAAGAAGAAGAAGAAAAAACAGTAACTAGAGAAGAATTAAAAACAATGATACAAATAAAAGATAAAAAAATAAAGATAAATAAAAGGGTTGTTAAAAATTTAATAAACAACAAAAAAATATTGTTTTTTGTTCTTTTTAATATTTTATCTTTTGTTTTGTTTATAGTATATGTTAATACTACTTTTTATTTATTTGATGAAAAAAAAGATTTAATAACTGAAAAAAATAAAATAGAAAAAAGTATATCTCAAATAAGAAATTTATCAAATGCTAAAACACAAGAATTAATAGAAAAGTCTTCATATTATATAAGTGAAGAAGACATAAAAGAATATATAAATAAAATAAAATATTTAAATCAAGGAAAAGTAACAAAGGTAGAAGTAAAGGAGATCAAATATTCTAAAAAGTATTCAAATGTTATAGATTTAGAAGTTGAAGTTGGTCAAAAAGAAAAATTTATTTTTGATGAAGAGATTTTAGTAAACATTATATATAAGAAAATGAAATCAGGTTATTTAGATTTACCAAATAAAAAAACATTTATAACAAAAAGTGGAAATAAAATAAATATTAAAATAGTTTCAATAAAAAAAGCCCCTGAAGAAAAAACAAGAAGTTTTATACTTTCAAAATTAAATAAAATTAAATAAAATAAAAAACCTTATTTTTTATATAAAAATATAGTATAATACAAAAAAAATAGTAAGGTTTTAATATGAAAAAATATTTATTAATTTCTACTTGTATATCTTTGCCATTTATACTAACAGGTTGTATAAAAGATAAGCATTTAAAAATGAATCAATCATTTGAAAAAATAGAAAAATTTCAAGAAAAAAAGCAACAAGCAATATTAGAGAAAATTGAAGAACAAAAACAAGAAATAGATATATCTATATACAATGATAGTGTGAAAACAATATTAAGAAAGTTAACTAAAAAAGAAGGAATACCTTATTTTTTAGTTGGTAATGATTTAAATCTAGAAGATAGTATTTTTAAAATAAAAAATATTAAAGATTTACAATATTATGTATTGGCAACAACTGAATATAGAGTAAAAGTAATTGATGAATATCAAAAAACAAGAATCAAAAAAGTAAGAATAATCAAAAAAAATACAGAAAATATATTTCAAAAAGAAATAGGAATGGATTTTGAAAATCAAATAAAACCTATAAAAATATTAAATGATATTTCAAAAGAAACAAAATATACAATTATTACTAGACCAGATGTATCTGAATTATTAAATAAAAAACAAACTATTAATTTTACAGGGGATACCTATAAAGATTTCTTAGATTTCTTCAAAAATAAATATGATGTATATATAGATATAGATAATTATGAAAAAACTATAACTATTCAAAAATATAAAATGGAAACAGTAAATATAAATGTTATAACAGATATTGTAAGTGAAGATAAAAAAGACTTAACAGAAGATTTAGAACAATCACTAAATGGTATTAGTGAAATGAATAATTAAGGATAAGTATGAAAAGTAAAATATTATTATCAATTTTAGCAGCAGCTTCTTTATTAAATGCTCAAGAAGCAACACCAGAAGTTCCTGAAACAACAAGTACAAGTGAAAGTACTTCAAATTCACAAAGTGTAGGTAAAAATAAGTTTTATATAAATAAAGATACTGGAGCTATAACTTTAATTGCAAGTCCTAGAGCAATGAGAGAATATAAAAGAGTAATTAATGAATTTAATGAAAAATTAAATAAAAAAATAAATATTAAAGTTAGTGTTTATGAAGTTGCTTTAAATAAAGAAAATGAAAATGGTATTAATTGGGGTTGGTTAGATACTAGAAATCTAATGAATTATGGTTTGGGTAATATGACTCCAATGGCAGGTTCTTTAATAGGTTTGACTGATACAAAAAATAAAATAGTTGTAGAAGCAGCAAAAAAAGCTTTAAGTGAAATTACAGATAATGCTTCAACATTTGATGATGCTGTAACAATTAATGAAGGATTGGCAGGTATTACATTACCAGATAATAGTACATTAGTAGGTAATGCAATACCTAGAGCAAATGATAGTAGTACTATATTTAGTTTTAGACAAAAGTTTGGAAGTAATGCTTCATTAGATGGTTTTGTAAAAATGTTAAATACATTGGGTAAAGTTGTTAATGTTCAATCATTTAATTTAACTACATTAAATAATGTTGAAGTTTCACAATCAATTAAAACAAAACAAAACTATATTAAATCAATGACTGCAGACCAAACAGGTTCAGATACTACAAGTGCAACAGTAACAGTAACTCCAACTGTAGATCAATTTGAAGAAGGATTTGATATAACTGTTCAAGCAAGACATAGTGATAGTAATAATTTAATATCTTTAAAAGTTAATCCTAAAATAACTAAATTAGTTTCATTAGATAAAAGAACATTTGGTCCTTCAAATTTAGAACAATATATTCAAACACCAGTATTAACGACACAAGAATTACCTTCAAATATAATAGTTAGAAATGGTGAAAAAGTTGTAATTGCTGGTATTATAACAGATAGATTGATTACAAATTATAATGGTGTTGACCCATTACCTAGTGATGAAGGTGAGTTATTAGATATGGTTTCAGGAACAAGAAGTTATATAAAACAAAGAACTGAGTTGATTATGGTATTTGAAACTCAAGTAAAAAGAAATGTTTATTAAAAAATAAAAAAACTTCCTTTTTTGTCTATTTATATATATATAATATATAAGTAATAATTTAGGAAGGTTAAATGTTAAGATCATTAAACACAGCATCCACAGGGATGACTGCTCAACAACAAAACATAGATGTTATCTCAAATAATATTGCCAATGTTAATACAACTTCTTTTAAAAAAGGAAGGGCTGAATTTAAAGATTTATTATATCAAGATATGGCTTATTCAGTTGGTGCAAATGAAAAACAAGAAAAACAAGTAGGATTAGGGACAAAACTAACAGCAGTATATAATAACTTTCAACAAGGTTCTTTGAGAGAAACTGGAAACTCTCTTGATTTAGCAATAGCAGGAAAGGGTTTTTTTAGAGTAATAAATGGAGCAGGTGAAGAAGTATATACAAGAGATGGTTCTTTTAAAGTTGACCCAGAAGGAAGACTTTTAACTTCAAATGGTTATTATTTAGATAGTGGGATTACAATTCCTACTGAAGTAACAGGTGTATTAGTAAGGTCTAATGGTAGTGTTCAAGTACAAAATTTAGATGGTACAAATACAACATTAGGAACTATTCCTTTATATATGTTTCCAAATGAAGCTGGTTTAAAGTTATTAGGAAATAATACTTATCAACAAACAGTTAATTCAGGGGAATCAGCAGAAACAGATCCAGGTTTTAATGGTTCTGGAACAATAGAAAGTGGTTTTTTGGAAACTTCAAATGTTACTTTAGTTGTAGAAATGACAAATTTAATAACAGCACAAAGAGCATATGAAGCAAATTCTAAAATAATACAAAGTAGTGATGAAATACTAAAAACAGTGAATCAATTAAAAAGATAATTTTTTTTAGAAATTTTTTCAAAAACATTTTAATATTTTTTTTAAAAGCAAAAAAAAAACATTATAATAAAAATAATTACAAACAAATAGGAGAACAAACAATGAAAATTTTAGTTGTAGATGATTCAAGTACAATGAGAAGAATTATTATCAATGTAATTTTACAGTTAGGATATAAAAAAGATGAAATTGTTGAGGCAGAAAATGGTCAACAAGCATGGGAATATATCCAACAAGATAACTTTGATATAGTATTAACAGACTGGAATATGCCAGTAATGTCTGGTTTAGACTTAGTTAAAAACATTAGAGCTAAAGAGTCTTTAAGTAATTTACCAATTATTATGATTACTACAGAAGGTGGTAAAGCAGAAGTTGTTACAGCATTAAGAGCTGGAGTAAATAACTATATAGTAAAACCATTTACAGCGGCTTTATTAAAAGAAAAATTAAATGCAGTTTTCTCTGCATAAGAATTTTTCTCTTAAATAAGGAGAGTTTATGAATAATGATGATTTAGATATCAACTCATTATTAGATGGGTTAGATATAGAAGGTATAGTAGATGACAATGTTTCATCAGAACCAGAAAAAGTAGAAACAGGTTCAAATGAAGGTATTGGAATAGGTGGTGAAGTAACTGAAGATTTAAAATTAGTTTCACAGTTAGATAATGTAACAAAAGAAACTGAAGAAAATGCTACTGCAGTATTTGATATATTATATGATATTTCAAATGACTTGACTTGTATGGGTGAAGTAATTAGTAAAATTAAATCAGAAGAGATTTCAAAAGAAGATGGTATTGAAGAGATTGAAGATTTATTAAACCACGCTAACAATGTTCTATTTGAGGGAATGTCTTTGATGCAATATCAAGATATTTCAAGACAAAAAATAGAAAGAGTTGTTAATGTTATGAGATCTTTAATTAAGTACTTAAACTTATTATTTGAAGGTGAAATTACAGACGATGAAAGAACTTCAAGTGCTCATCACATTGATGGTGATGATACTGGTGATGTAATTAATGAAGATGATTTAGAAGACTTAATTAATAGCTTCAATCAAAATTAATAGTGATTTATCTTAGTTAGCATATAGGGTATTATTACTATGAAAAAAAAGTTTGATATCCAGAAAGAAAAAGAATTAATAAACATTGTTTTTGATTCTTTTTCTTTCTCTCAAAAAAAAGAATGGTATTTAAATATCATTAAAAATCCAGAAGAATTTATTTATAGTTTATGGGAAGGTGGCATCAAAAATATTGATGGTATCAATAAAGTAGGTAAAGATAATAATATTTATTTATTAGAAGAAATCCAAAAAGAAAACCTTTTACCTAAAGATATTATATTAAAGTTTTTTGAATTACAAAATAATAGAAAAACTGCAACAGAAATATATATAGAAGAAATTAGAAATAATTTAATGGAAAAATATAAAAAAGAAGAAATAGATAAAATCAAAAATCAATCTAATTTAGAAGATTTTTTAACATTTTATAATGATTCTGTAATGTTCTTAAAAAATAACACAAAATAAAAATCAAAAATCAATCTAATTAACTATTTTTTTTGGTAAAATATAAACAAACTAAAAAAAGGTGTTTATAGTGAAAAAGCTAATAAAAATATGTTTTGATCCTCAGTATAGAAAAATCAATAAATATAACAAAATAGTAGATAATATATTTGATATATATGAAACAAAATATAAAAAATTACAAATAGAAGAAATAGTAGAAAAATTTCAAAAAGAAACAAATAAAAATGAGATTTTAGCAATCCTTATTAGAGCAAGTGAGTTAGTTTTAAGATTAAAACCTTATAAAGTTCAGATACTTGGAGTATTACTAGGAGTAGAACAAGTAATTGAAATGAAAACAGGTGAAGGTAAAACTCTTGTTATGGCTTTATTATCTATTTATTTATTAAAAACAGGGAAAAAGAAAATATATAACATATCTGTTAATGAATATTTAATTAAAAGAGATGAAGAATTAAATCATTTATTATATGAATTGCTAGGTTACAAATCTACTTATGTATTAGAAAATGATACTAATGAAAGTAAAAAAACAAAATATGAAAGTGATATTATTTATACAACTGGAAATAATATAGCATTTGATTATCTAAGAGACCAAATGGTTTATAGAAAAGAAGAATGTGTATTAGGTGAATTAGATACTGTAATTATAGATGAGATTGATTCTATTTTAATTGATGAAGCAAGAACTCCTTTAATTATTTCTTCTCAATTGAAAGTAGATAAAGACCTTATTAAAAAAACATTTAAAATAGCAACAGAAATACCAAGAGAAGAATTAGATATAGATGAAGTAGGGAAGAAGGTAATTATTAAAAATTCAGGTATAGAAAGAATTGAAGATATATTAAAAATTAAAAATCTATATAATAAACATAATTTTAAAATTATTCATCAAATAGTGAAATCATTAGAAGCTATACATTTATTTAAAAAAGAGAAAGATTATTTATTAATTGATGGTGTTATCAAAATTATTGACCAAAATACAGGAAGAATTAGTGAAGGTGTTAGATGGTCAGATGGACTACATAATGCAATAGAAGAAAAAGAAGGTGTAGAAGTAAAGGATTCATCAATAACAAATGCAACAATAACATATCAATCATTTTTTAGACTTTTTGATTATATTACTGGTATGTCTGGAACAGTAATAACTGAAGTAGAAGAGTTTAAGGTTATGTATGACTTAGAAGTAATTGATTTACCAACTAATAAAGAAATTAAAAGAGTAGATGAAACAGATTTATTATTTGTATCAGAACAAAAGAAATTAGAAGGGTTATACAATAGAATAAAAAATAATATTGATAAAGGTCTTCCTACATTAGTTGGAACTATCTCAATAGAACAATCAGAAAAATTAGAGAAATATTTAAGTAATAAAGGTTTAAAAAACTTAAAAGTATTAAACGCAAAAAATCATGCAAAAGAAGCAGAGATTATTAATACTGCTGGAGAACCAGGAAGTGTTACTATTGCAACAAATATGGCAGGAAGAGGGGTTGATATTAAAATTGAAGAAGAAGTTCTAAAAAAAGGTGGTCTTCAATTAATAGGTTTTGAAAGATATCATAATAGAAGGATAGATAATCAACTTATAGGTAGAGCAGGAAGACAAGGGAATCCTGGTAATTCTGTATTTTTATTGAGTATTACTGATGATTTATTAAGATTCCCAGAAAGGGAAGAAGATATGAATTCTATTCAGAAAATGACAAAAGCACAACTAGAAAGTTTTAAAGAAGGTGCTCAAATAGATATTTTATCTAATTTAGTAAAAAAATCTCAAAAAGGTATAGAGGGACAACATTATGAACAAAGAAAAACATTATTTAAATTAGATAAAAGTTTTTCAACATATAGAAATAATTTTTACAAAACAAGACAAAAAATATTATTTTCAGAAATGGATTTTTTTGAAAAAGATATTTTTAGATTATTTGATGAAGAAATGACAAAAATAATTAATGAAAGATACAAGTTAAATAAATTAGATGTAAATGGATTAATAAAAGATATAAAAGAAGTTAGTTTTAAAATAGAAATGGAAGAAGTAATTAAATATAATACTCAATCTGAAACAATTGAAGAATTTTCTTCAAAATTAAAAGAAGAATTATCTAAACAAATTAATAAAAACTTACTAATAAACTTAGAAAATATTAAGACTACTTATTTATATATATTTGATCAAGAATGGATTAAATTTTTAGGAAAATCAGAAAATATTAAAAAAGGTATTTGGTTTAGACAAAATACTCAAAAAGATCCAGTTTTTGAATACCAAAAAGAATTAGAAAAATATTATGCTTTAATGAAACAAGCTATTAAAAAAGATATTTTAAGAGAAATTGTTATTTCATTAAGCAATGAAGTAATAGTAGAAATAGAAAACCAATTAAATACAAAAGAGCTAGTAGAAATAGAACAAAAGGTAGAAGAGTTAGAGTATAATATAGAAGTAATAAAAAAGAAATCAAAAGATGAAATTCAAAAAGAAGTTATTTCTTGGATAGATAGATTTGTATTAGATTTTGTAGGTAGAAATAAAAAAGTATTTGTAAATTATATTCAACATCAAGTAAAAGGTAAAAAAGATTTAGAAAAGGTAATATCTGAATTTAATGAGATATTACAATTAGTAAAATTAGAATTAAAAGATTTTAATAATAAATCATTAAAAGAGATGGAACAATTATTAATAGTAAAAACTAGAAACTCAACTATGGAAAGTATATTATTATTAAATGAGGATGATATAGTACAAAGATATATTGAATCAATAGAACATGGTATTAATGAATTTAATAATAGAATAGTGGAACATAAAAATATTAAAGAAGAATTAGTTCTATTAGATAAATTAATTATATATACATTTATAGTATTATTAAACGAAGAAAGAAAAACAATAAAAGCTTAATTTTTTAGAGGGAAAGTATATTCTTTTTCTCTATCTTACTAAAACATAAAATCTAAAAAAAGAAACTTAAAAAACAAAAAAAAACCACCACTTAAAAAGTGATGGTTGTTTTTAATGAAGAAATGGTGTTAGAATTAGTTTTTAATCATTAATTCTAATTTATCAGTTTTTAATAAAGAACCAACATTTAATAATACAATTGTAGAATTATCTAATTCTTCATTACCACAGTTAGATTTATGAGTTAATCCTGATAAATACTCTTTTGGAATTTCAGTTGAAGGAACATCTTCAGAAATATTATCATCATGGATTTTAGTTACAGTAATAACTTTATCAACAATTAAACCAACCATTTTACCACCAGTAGATTTAACAGTTAAAACAATATCTTCTTTAGAATATTCAATTTCTTCTTTTGTTTTTGTTTTAAATAATAATCTCATATCAATTAAAGGAATAACTTCACCCCTTTGGTTAGTAACACCTAAAACAACATCATCTGTTCCAGGGATTTTTGTAATTGATTCTGGGAATACAATGATTTCTTGAATATCATTTAAACCAACAGTATATTTAACTTCATTTAATTCAAATAATAAATATTCTTTATTTTTTAAGTTTTCAATTTTAATTTTTTCTTCTGCTTCTTGTTTTGCAAGTTCTTCTTTTTGTTTAGTTAAATCATTAGTTAAATTAGTTTCAAAACTTCTAATATCAACTATACTTTCTTCCCAAGTATTCTCTTCCATTGCAAAAGAAATAATAGAATCTAAGATTTTACTTGATTCTAAGAAGATTTTAATTAACTCATCATCACTTACATGTGTCATTGTAGTTAATTCACTTAAAGTTTTAATTAAAGATTTTGAAATCTCTGAATTATCAACTTTAGTTAGTTCAGCATGAATAGTATTATAAAAATTACCTAATTCTGTTCTTTCAGTCTCATTTAATTTGTGGTTAGTTTGAGCATCTAATAAAATAAAATCAACATTTGCTTTTGCAATGTCAATATTTTCTAAAATATCTTTAAAGTTCATCTATTCATCCTTTCTTAATTGTTTTTCTTGTTATATTCTTCAAAAATTCTCTCAACATCAAAGATAAAAGTTAAGTTGTCTTTTACTTTAACTACTGTAGGGAAAAATCTACTATAACCATTTGAAGTATTTTGAATAATTTCATTATCTTCACCTATTTCTTGAACATGGTGAATATTATCTACTTCTACACCAAGTTTTTCACCATTTTTATTTTTGATAATAATTACAACTGGTTTGTTGTTGATAGATTCATTACCTTCAACTTCTTCAGCATTAATTATTTTCTTTAAATCAATAATAGTGATACCTTCACCTCTTAAATCAATAAGACCTCTAATCCAATCATTAGAATTCATAATTTGTGTAATATCTTTTGGTCTTTCCAAAATCTCTTGGATATTGTTAATATCTACAAGAGCTCTATTTCCGCTAATATCAAATAATATAGTATTCATTATTCACCTTCCTCTTCATTAATAGTAGTTGCAGCAGTTAATTCAAATGGTTCAACAATTAATGAAATAGAACCATCTCCTTTGATAGTTGCACCAGAGAAACCAGGAACTTTAATAAAGTTCTTGTCTAATGGTTTAACAACAAATTGTTGTTGATTTGAGAACTCATCAACAAATACAGCTAAAGTTTGTCTTTGATTTGAAACAATTAACATAATACCTTCATTGATATTAGTTATTCCTTCTTCAACTTCAAATTTTTCATATAATCTAACAATAGGAATATAAGAATCTCTATATTTTAAGAACTCTTGATTACCAGCACCAATTCTTTTTAACATAGTATCACTTACCTGTAAAGTTTCAACTAAAATATTTAATGGAATAACATAGTTGTTTGGTCCAACTTGAACATTTAATCCATCAAGAATTGCAAGTGTTAATGGTAAAGAAATAGTAATTGTAGTACCTTTACCTAAAGTAGTGTCTAAAGATATTTTTCCACCTAAAGCAGTAATGTTAGTTTTAACAACATCCATACCAACACCTCTACCTGAAATATCAGTAATTTTATCTGCTGTAGATAACCCTGGACTAAATACTAACTCAGCTTTATCATTAAATGACATATTGTCACATTCTTCTTTAGTAATTAAACCATTCTTTACAGCTTTATTAGCCACTTTATCACCATCAATACCATTACCATCATCTGTAATAGTTAATATAATCATACCATTTGAAGTTTCAGCATCAATTGATAACATACCTTCTTCTGGTTTTCCTTTTGCAACCCTAACATCTGGTGCTTCTATACCATGGTCTAAAGAGTTTCTAACAATGTGCATTAATGGATCAGTTAATCCTTCAATTGTTGCTTTATCAATTTCAACACTGTCTCCACTATGTTGGAAATTAATTTGTTTATTTAACTTCTTAGATACATCTCTAATCATTTTTGGGAATTTGTTATAAATGATTTCCATTGGAACCATTCTTACATTCATAACACCATCTTGTAATGATCTAACTTCTCTTTCTAATAATAACATTTTCTCTTGGAAAAGGTTAGAAAGTTCTTTTTCTTTAATTTCTTGAGATAATTGTGCTAACATAGCATTAACAATAACTAAGTTACCAACACCATTCATTAACTTGTCAATTTTATCAAGATTAACTCTAATACTTGCATTAGCATTAGATTTTTTCTCTTCAGAACCAGCTTCAACAATTTCAGCAGGACCTAAATCTTCATCTTCAACAATTGTATAAGTTACAGGTGGTTCACCTAAATAACCTTTAATTGTATTAATTGAATCTAAAGTTAATTTATAGAAAGAGTTATCGTCTAACACTCCATTATTAGCTTCTTCATCAAAAACTTTTTGCATAATATCTAAACCTGTTAAAAGGTCGTCTGCCATGTGTGGTTCATATGCAATTTCTTTCTTTCTTAATTTATCCATGAATGTTTCAAAGTCATGAACATATTTTGGGAAAGAAACTAAATCAACTGAAGCTCCTGACCCTTTTAAAGTGTGGATGTCTCTAAATAAGGCATTCATATCCTCATCATTAAGACTACCATTTTTTTCTGCTTTTAAACATAATCTTTCAGCAGAAGAAAACAGTTCATCGGCTTCTTCTTTAAACATTGCTACCATTTCATTCATATGTTTGCTCCTAAAATAATTTTATTATGGTTGAAAATATTATAATGATTTTTTTTTCTATTTATTAAAATAAATTAATAAAAATGATATTTTTTTTGAAATTTAAAATACTACTTAAGATTATCTTTAATTTCTAAGTTTTGAAGTTTCTTAATATTATATGATTTTCTATGAAAAGGAGAATAACCAAATTCAATAATTTTATCACAATGTTTGTGATTTACATAGCCTGAATGATTGATAAAACCATACTCTGGATATATTTTATCGATTTCTTCACATTCTAGATCTTTAAGATATTTTGCAATAATAGAAGCAGCAGAAACAATAGTAACTTTACTATCAGCTTTTACTAATGTTTCAATATTTTCCACTTTATAATTACTATTCCCATCATATAATATATTTTCATTAAAAAAATGTTCTTTAATTTTTGTCAAACTATTTTTGATAGATAATGATAAACCATTTTTATCAATCTCAATTGCAGTAGTTTTAACTGAAAAAAAATCAATTTTATCAAGAAGTCTTTCATAGATAATTTTTCTATGTTCTTTTTTTGTTACTTTTGAATCAACAGCAAAAGCTATGTCATTAGGTGTATATTCATTTTTTAATTTACAACCTACAAAAAACATACTTCCACCTACACAACCTCTACCAGCCTCATCAATACCAACATAATTAAGAAAGTGTTTATCTAATTCTTTCATAAGACCTCTAAAATAATATTTTGATAATTATAATAGAAAAAAAGAGAAAATTTTAAAATACCTTAGTGAAATCACTAAGGTTTGAGAGATATTTATTCTTAAGCCTGAGTGTCTATATAAGAAACTACATCACCAACAGTAGCAAATCTTTCTGCTGTTTCATCTGAGATTTCAACATCAAATTCTTCTTCTAAAGCCATTACTAATTCAACTACATCTAAAGAGTCTGCACCTAAATCTGATTGAAAATTTGCTTCTTCAACAACTTTCACTTCTTCACAGTCTAATTGTTCTGCTACTACTAATTTTACTTTGTCTAAAGTATCTGACATTTATAATCCTTAATATTTAATTTAATAAGATAATCTCATATCTTGTGAAAGTAATTATATCATATAAATATTTAAGTAAAACTAAAAAGAAACTAAAATTACATTAATTTTTTGAAATTTGGAGTATTTTTATCAAAATTACTAGGATTTGGAAGTTCATCTTCATAAGCAGATATATATCTCGTATCTTCTAAAACCATAGTTTCACTAATATAATTAAATAATTCTTGTGTCCAAAGGTTAGAAAAATTAAATGAAATATAATGTAAATTATCATAAGGTTTGTTAAATAAATATTCTTGTTTTAAAAATAAATAAATTATTTTTTGTTGTTCTTTACTTAATCCACTTTGTATGAATACAATATATGTTTTTTCAAAACTAAAAATATAAAATGGAGAGTAAGTATTATCAAAAGAATAAATCTTATTTTCATTGTTAAAAGTGGAAGGGATAGAATTAAAATCAGTTAATAATTTATCACCTTTAATAAAATAAGTATTTTTTGATATTATTTCATGAATAAAATGTTTATTGATATCATAATTTTGTCCTAAAAGATAGAAAGACAAATATTCTAATTGAGATAATCCAGCCATCTTATTTGATTTAATATTTTCAATAATAAGTTCAAAATTAAATATTTTTCTATGTTCTTCTGAAATAAGTTGTTCAAAAAGATTACCAAAAGAATTAATGATTATTTCTTTATTAATAGTTATTGACTTATTTTTTGCAAGTTTATTTTTAACTGTTAAAAATGGAAATATATATCTATTTTCTTTTAGTATATTATAAATCATTATTAGTTCTTTAGTAAATTAATAGTTAACATATCTATATTTTTTCTATTTTTATATGCATTGATATTTGCTTCATATGCTCTTTGTGCATCAATTAAGTCACTAGTTTCTTTAATGACATTGATATTAGGATATTTAACATAGCCTTTTTCATCAGCATAAGGATTTGCAGGTTCATAAACTAATTTATAACTTTCATCAACTAAAACATTTGAAACACCAACACCTCTAAGGTAATCTTTGTTTATATTATTTGGTTCTTGTTTTCTATAATTTCTTTGAGTATCTAAATATTGTTCTTTAAAAACAACATCTCTTCTTTTATAAGGACCTTCACCATTTTCAGTCATAACTGTTTTTGCATTAGCAATATTAGTGTTAATTATATCAACTCTGAACTTTTGTGCTTCCATACCTGAAGAAGTTATATCATAATGTTTAAACATTCCACCCATTATTTATCCTTAGATTTGTGTTTGAATAACTTGTTTATAACCATCAAGTAATTTATTTCTTACTTCTAAAGCAAATTTTAGTTCCATTTCAGCTTTATCTATTTGTAAAATAGCTTTTTGAAGGTTCTCTGTTTTACCTGCTGATATTTCATTAACATGCATTTCAGATTTTAATTGTTCATTATTAAGTGTATCTAGTTTTTGTTTAAAAAAGTTTTCAAATGAAGCACCTTCTGTTTCAGAACTTTTTTGATTTCCAGAAACATTTAAATTACTTAAGTTAAATTCACCAATTTTCATTATTGTAATCCTTATATATTTTGATTATAAAGGATTATAATAATAATTGTTTCTTAATTCATTATTTTTTTTGCTGATTGTTGATAGAAATTACTAAATGGTAGGTCAATATTCTTCTTAATAAAAAGAGGATTGTTTCTAATTGAATTAAAATTAACTATATCACTTTTCATAATAGAACCAATTACTTCTAATTTATTATCAGATAAAGACATTATTTTATTAGAAACTTGTTCTATATCATTAATACTATTTGTTTTATTAAAAAATAGTTTAACATGAGGTGTTATAGATAAAAGTTTTTTTGCAAGAGTGTAGTTTATTGTTAAATCTTCATTCTCTAATGTTGTAACTATTACTATTTCTTCATTTTCAGAAATGTCAACTTCTAATAATTTATCTAAACTAATATCAACTAACATTAAATCATACTTTTCTTTATAAAAATAATAAGTTGCTTTATTGAATGCTTCGTTAGCAATAGAAGATAATTGTGTAACATTAGAAAAGAAATCATTATTTAAAAAAGACAAATTATGCGTATATGGAAATTCATATACTGCTTCTTCAACTTTTCTTTTTTCTTTTATAATTTTACTAAATTTATTAGGTCTATTTTCAAATACTTTATTATAGAAAAAGAAATCTTGCATTTTTTTAACATTATTTATCTCATTAAATGTAGTACATAATACTTTTTTATTGTAATTATCTGCTAACATAGTTGAAAGATTTAAAATAGTAGTGGTTACTCCTTGAGTAGAAGAACCACTTGTAAAAAATATTCTTCTTTTTGAAGGTTTCTTTTTTACAATACTTGTTTCATTATCTAAATCTATTCTATTAACTATATCTAATTGTTTTTGTTTCTCTTCATCCATTTTAGTAATATTTGAAGAATTAGAAATTACATCATTTAAAGAAGTTAATCCTTGATTTCTCTTTTTAATTATTTCTTTTAATGTATTTGCTTGATTAGTTCTCATTTATTAACCTTTTTGAGTATAATTATTTTTACTTTTTAATCTATATTTATATAATTCATTTGGTTCAAAAAGTAAAGTAGTTAATGTTCCTCTAGTAGCTTTTAATAAATCTTCTGGAACATTTTGACCAATAGTTAAATAATTTAAAGGTAATTTTGTTTTAAATAAAAATGAGAACATATCTCCATAATATTTAGTTTCATCCATCTTAGTTGCAATTAAACCTGAAGGTTTTAATTTTGAAAAGATATCATGTATATCCATCATATCTTTATACTTAACATTACAAGGCATAGTTAATAAAACTTCAAAAGGTATTCTTACATGTTCTTGTAAAAATCTAGATAATTCTCTAATTTTATCTGTATCAAATTGAGAAGTTCCTAGTGTATCTATAATAATATAATCACAATCTTTCATTTTCTTTAATGAAGGTAAGAATTCACTTGGTTGTGATATACTATCAAATTTAGTATTTAATATACTAGAATATTTTAATAATTGTTCTTCAGCACCAATTCTATATTGATCCATAGTAATAAGTCCAACATTGAAATTACCTTCTATTACAAATCTTGAAGCTAATTTTGCAACAGTTGTAGTTTTACCAACACCTGTAGGTCCAACTAAAATAATAATTTTCTTTTGTCCAACAGAAAGAAATGTTTCTTCTTTAATATTTATATGTTTCTGTAATATTTTAAAAAGAATATCTTTCATTTTACCTGTGTTGTTTTTTAATTCCATAGGGAAATTAGCAATACTAATTTTCATTATTTGTTCATATAATTCTTCAGATAAATTAATACTTTTTAAAAACATAGATAATTCTCTAAATTCAGGTGGAATAATTATATTACTTTTTTGACTTTCAAATATTTGTGTTTGTAATTGTCCTAATGATTCAGTTATTAATGCTAATTGATTTTCCATATTTTTAAATTTAATTAAATCATTTTTAGAAATGATTGCCTGATTATTTTGAATTGAATTATTAATTTTAGGATTTTCATTCTCTATAGTTTTAGTTTCTACTTTTCTAACTTTAGTTGTTTTTTCTTCTTTAGTAATACCAGCAATAACTTCATATAAAGATTCACCATTTTTTTGTATTTTTTTAGTAGAAATTACAATTGCATCTTCTCCTAGTTCTTCAATAGCTTTATTAAGTGCAACTTGTGCATTTTTTCCAAGAAAACTTTTTTTAATCATAACAATAATTCCTTTATATTATATACATGTAAAATACCTTTGTCATCTTTAACTTTAATTTTACCATCAATATTTTCTACAACTCTACCTTTAAAATGTATTTTTATATTTTTTGGTAATTCTATAATGTTATTTGTTTCTTGCTCTTTAACTGAGTCTAATTCAAATAAACTATTTTTTGATATGTAATATCTTGAAGTTAAGAATAAATGAGAAATATTTTTACAATGAGAATATAAATTTTTATTTATATAATCTCCAACATAATAATCTTTATCTGCTTTAATAGTACAAGCTGATAAACCAAATGATAATGATAATAATAAAGATAATAATATTTTCATAAATATTCCCAAGGTATTTTTGACAAAATTATAACATAAAAAAAAAATAAAAACTTGTTTTTTTAATCTACAAAAAAGGTAAAATATGAAAAAAAAGTAGAGAAAAATAAATATGAAAAAATATATGATTGTTTTTGTTTTATTATTTGGTTCTTTGATATATATAGAATTACAAAAAAAAGATAGTCATTTTGTAACTCCATTATTGTTATTTAATACAGCAATGTCAAGTATAATGAATGAAGAGTATGTAAAATTAGAAAAGTCTTTAAAAAATGTAAAATACAAAAAAAATATGGAAACAAAAGAAGGTTTTACTTTATTGATGATGGCTTCTTTAAAAGGTGATACTAATGCAATTGAAATCTTATTAAAAAATGGAGAAGATATAAATTATCAAACAAAAAAAAGAAAAGAAACAGCATTAATGCTTTCATCTGCTACAAATGTTATTTCAACAGTATATTTATTAAAACAAAAAAATATTAATTTTAATTTAGAAAATGTAGATAACAATAATTTTTTACATTTTTCAACAATTAATAAAAATACAGATTTATTTAATAAATTAAAAGAAAAAGAAAAGTATAAACATTTATTAAAAAAGAAAAATATTAAAGGTTTAACTCCTTTACAATTACAATTAAATAATTTAGAAAAAAATCTAATAAAATAAAAGGTTAAGAAATTGAAAAAAATATTATTAATTACAACATTGATATCTTCTCAATTATTTGCTGAAAGTATATCTTTATCTATACCAGATATAACTCAACCAGATAAATTAGTTGGAACATTGGAAATGTTATTACTATTTACAATGTTGGCAATGGCTCCTAGTATGATTTTCATGATTACTTCTTTTACTAGAATAGTTATTGTATTCTCAATATTAAAACAAGCTTTAGGATTACAAGCAACACCACCAGCAACAGTATTAACTTCATTAGCATTAATTTTGACATTTTTTATTATGAAACCAGTTGCAGTAGAATCATATGACAATGGAATAAAACCTTATATGGAAAAACAAATAGATTATAAAGTTGCATTAGAAAAAGGAACATTACCATTTAAAGAATTTATGTTAAAAAATACAAGAGAAAAAGATTTAAAATTATTTATGGATATAAGAGGAGTTGAATATCCTGATAAACCAATAGCAAAAGAAATAGATTTTTTTACAATAGCACCAGCATTTATTATTAGTGAGTTATATACAGCATTTACTATTGGTATTCTTATTTTTATTCCTTTTTTAATAATTGATTTAGTGGTATCTTCTATTTTAATGAGTTTAGGTTTTATGATGTTACCTCCTACTATGGTTGCATTACCTATTAAAGTATTATTCTTTATATTAATAGATGGTTGGTATTTAATTACAAAAAGTTTAACTGAGAGTTTCCTATGATAAAAGAAAATTATAAAAATTATGACCAAATAAATGATACAGATGATTATGTTGTAAATATATTCTATATAGAAAAATGTAAACCTATGAAGAAATATAAGGAAATAATAAAAGAAATTGGATTAGAAAATGTTTATTTATATTCATTAGATGAAAATCCAATTTTTATACAAAGATTTGGTATAAAAGCTAGTCCTTCTACACTAATTTATCATCAGAATAAGATGGTGAATCAATTTATGGGAGTTCCTAAAGAAACATTTTTAAAAAACTTAAAAGAAAAAATGATTTAATCTATACTTTTAACATCTTTAATACCATATAAATTATTTATTATTACATTATGTTCCATTTTTAAAGGTAGTATTTGATTTGTTTTTTCTAAATCAGATACTATTCCACCAGCAGTTCTACAATCTTGTATTTCAGTATCATTAGTTAATTCAACTCCATACCAATCTCTAATAAAATTTAAATTAATTTTATTATTAACTAAATCACAAGTTTCACCATTTAAAGTATCACAATCATTGTTAGAGGAACATTTTTTTAAAGAATTAGAACATCTAGATAACTCAGTATTAACTTGTTTGGCAAAAAAATCACCTGAAGTTTTAGAAAAATATAATTCTCCAATTATTTCTTCATCTGTAAAATTAAAATCTCTAATTCTTTTTTGAGCATCATAATAAAGAAATGTTTTTGGGCCTTGATTGTAAAACACAGCTACTAAATCACTTAAATCATTAACATTTGAAACACTATCTTTAACTAGGAATACATGTTTAATGTCTAATCCTGTGTTATTATAAGTATCTCTATCAAAACCTATTTCTCCAACTTGTGTATATGGCCAAGCAGATATATTTGTATCATCTACTTGTGTATCAATATCAACATTTTTATGATAAGATATAAAAGAAGTGTCTTCTAATTGTTTATCTATATATTCTAACATAGTTTCATTACTTTCTATATTGGCAAAACCATATTGTTGACTAGAAATGTCTTTACCTTCATTTAAACTATTATTAGAAATAAAATCTTCTAAAGTATTTCTAATATTAAAATTATCTTTAAATTCACCACTTTTTTGATCTTCAAATCTTTTCAAAATAAAAGTAAAACCACTATAATTAATGGTATCTTTTAATTTTTCAATTAATTTAGGGTAAGTTGAATTATAAGTACATACTTTTTTAGAATTATAAGTTGGTTTAGATAATTCACAAATAGAACCATTCATAGGTCCTATATTTGTTCCACTTATTTTTAAACTAGGACTATTGACACAAGGAACAGATAAATTACTTGTATATAGATTTGAAACTATTTTAAAATTGGTTTTATCTTCTAACACATATTTTCTAATTAAACCTACTTGACCTGCACCAATACATTTGTCACCTGTTGCACAATCTTTATTTATATTACAAGGCTTAAAATAATTTGTATTAACTATTTTAGTAGTTTCACATCTACCCCTTGAAACAATTTTTTTAGGAATTATTGTAAAATTAGATTTAAAAAATTCTTCTTTAAAATCTTCATAAGTTTCTTCACTTATATTTGGATTACTATCAGAATAAAGAGTAAAAAGAAAAGGAACTTGTATTACTTCATGTGTTAATCCATTTACTATACTTTTGTTTTTTTCAATAGTATAGTTAGTATTTCCATATAAGGGATTTCTATTTGTAACATTTATTATTTCTTCATTATTATCAAAATTATTTATCGAGCTTAAAAGAAGAGTTTGATATTTATTAATATTTGTATTTATACCACTTTTGTTTTCATAATTAATTTGAGGATTAGAAGATATATATTTTCCTGCAAAAATAGGTTTTCCATTATTATCATTAATTACATTCCCATTTATATCAACAGCATAAATATTATTATCTGTATTTAAATAAGGTAATAAACCATCATTAGTAAGTTCTCTAGATATAGATAATAATTCTTTACCATAAGTTTTAAAACTTAAAGAATAATGTTCTTTTGTCAATAATTCTTTACCTATTATGTTAATAATACTTCCATTTAAAGTTGAAACACATATAGAAAAATCATTTTTATTTGGAGTGTATGTTTCATTGAAGATATTTGTTTTCAATTCTAATGTTTCTTGACTTTTACCATCTATTGTTTTTGTTATTGAATACATATCAATATTAAATAAAGGTATAGCATTTGTATCTTTCTTTAAACACTCATTCATTTGTTCTATAGTTGGTATTATTAAAAAATTTAAATCAAATTTAACTACTGATCCAGTAGTTTTTATTTCAACCCCTTCTAAACCTCTTTTTTTATCATATTTCCATTTATTTTCTATTTGACTAGGAATTAAATTACAATCATTTTTACATAGTGAGTTATAAATGTATAATGAATTTGTTTTAGGTAGATATTCAATTGAAATTACATCTTTTTCATTTAAATGATTATATTGAAGTATTTCATTTTCTTTAAAAAGATATGGATTGGTATTATTTGTATTATTGTTAAAAAGATAATTTATTAATAAATCATTATTAAATTTATATGTTTTATTTGGATTTAAAGAACCATTAATCCAATTTAAACCATTTGAATCCTTAAGACTTTTATAATAATCTTCATGAACATTTAAGGAACATAAATTATTAAATGTTGCATTACCTATTATATTGTTACCAGTTTTACAATTCTGATAAGGTATATTATTAGTATTTGTAAATAAACCATAGCCACCAGTCTTTAATAATAATTCTTCAACTAAATTTTTAATAATATATTCTTTATTAATAATTTTATTAACTTGTCTTTGGAAATATTTGTCTTTTTCTAAGTTGTTAGTATCATTTGTATTAGATAATAATAAAGAAGATAAGAAAATTAAAGTAAGTAAAATTTTCATCAAATAATTTCCTTTTTTATATTTATTATAATAAAAAGAAATTATTTAAAAAAAATATATCTATTTATTTTTGATTTTTATTTAAATTTTCAACATAAATTAATAAATCAATTACACTCTCATAAAATTCTTCATCTATTGCTTGTCCAGTTTCAGTAGCAGCATACAATGCTCTTGCTAATGGAGGGTTTTCTATAATTGGTATATCATGTTCAAGAGCTTTTTCTTTTATTCTATGTGCTAAAAAATCAACCCCTTTAGCTGCAATCATAGGAACTTGATCTTCAGATTGGTCATATTTAATACAAACAGCATAATGTGTTGGATTAGTTACTACAAACTTTGATTTAGCAACATCTGATAACATTGTTCCTTGTGCAGTTTTTCTTTGTATTTCTCTAATTCTTTGTTTAACTTCTGGAGAACCTTCAGTTTGTTTAAATTCATCTTTAATTTCTTGAAAAGACATTTTTAATTGTTTAAAATAATTGTACCTAACAAAAATTAAATCAATAAATGCAAAAATAATAATAACTAAAAATGCAAATCCAGTTAAATATAATAAAACATCTATTAATATTTGAAACAAATCATCTGGATTAAATACAACAGAACTACTTAGATGAGGTAAAAACCAATATAAAACAGCAAATAAAATAACTAATACAATAATAAGTTTTAAAAACATTTTAATAAATTCTATGACTTTTTTGAAACCAAAAATATTTTTAAAACCATTAATTGGATTTAATTTTTTAAAATCAACTTTTAATTTTACAGCTAAAAACCCAAACTGCATAACATTTGAAGCAATTGCAAAAAACATTATAAAAAGACCTAGTATAATAAATGATACAAATACTTTTTGTATAAAAAGTGAACTTAATCCTATTATTGTTTTTTCATCTATATCATGAATATTTAATAATTCATTAAACCTAAAAGAGGCAATGAATATTTTACCTAAACTTTCAGAGAACATTGGTATAAAAAAAAGTAAAGCAATAGTTCCAAAAAATAAAATCACCATACCACTAAATTCTTGTGATTTGGGAACATTACCTTTTTTTCTAGTGTCTTCTATCTTTTTGGGGGTTGGTTCGTGGGTTTTATTTTCATCAGCCATAAAGATATTTTACAAAAAAAATGAAATAAATAAAGAATATTTTATAATAATATGATAAAATAGAAAAAAAGAGGATAAAAATGTATAAAAAATTACTTTTAACTATTGGTATGTTTAATACTGTAATGTTTGCAAATAATGTAGATAGTGATTTTGAAGAGTTTGAAGAGTTTGAAATAATTAAAGAAAAAGATGAATATGAAAATGAATATATTAAAAAATACAATGAGTGGATGACAGAGTTTAATTATAATTTATATTCATACACATTAATACCTTTAATAGAAACATATGAAAAATTACCTGAAGGAATAAAAAAAGTAGTAGATAATTTTTTGACTAATGTAACGAAACCTTATTCAATTATAAATAATATATTACAAGATAATCCAGATGGTGCAAATAAAGAATTAAGAATATTTTTAATTAATAGTACAGTTGGAGTATTAGGTATAAATGATATAGCTGAAGAACAATTTGGTTTGAAAGATAATATTGAAACCATAAAAACAACTGCGAATAAATATGAATTACCTCATGGTTATTATTTAGTTTTACCTATAATAGGACCAACAACTATAAGAAATTTTATGTTAGACCAAATACAAATGAGTTATGTTAATGATATGTATGGATTTAATGTAGAAACAAATAAAAGTTTTATAATGTTAAATGGTTTTAACAAAAGTAGAAGTGGTATTAAAAATTTGAAACTTTTAGATAAAAATCATAATAAACATGAAATAATAAAGAGAATTTATTTAAATAAATAAAAAGGAAATAAAATGTTAAAAAAAATAGGTATATCTATTCTATTAGGAATGTCATTATTTGGTAATACATTTAATGATTTTAATAAAGAAGTGATTAAACTTAATACAGCTGAAAAAAATAAAGAAGTAATTAAAGAAGAGTTGATGAAAATGGTTGATTTTAATTTAATGGGAAAATTAACATTAGGTAAGAGTATTTGGTTAAATATAAATGAAAATCAAAAAAAAGAATATATAACTTTATATGAAAATAAGATAAAAAGAAATTATCTAAAATATTTAACTGAAATTAAAAAAGTAGAAATAAAAGATGTAAAAAGAAAAAAAAATAAATACCTAATTAATATAGTTGCTGATGATCATAATTTAAAAGTTTTTGCATATGATAATAATAAAATATTTAAAATATATAATATTGAGGTTGATGGTATTAATTTAATTAAATTATTGGGACAAGATTATAGAAATCAATTTAAAATTAATGGTTTTAAAGGTATTTTAGATATATTAAAGAAAGCAAAAGAAGATACTATAAAACAAGGTTAAAACTTGTTTTATAAACAAGTCTCATTCATTATATCCATTAAACTCATTCTTTCTTTTAAAATACCATTTTCAATATAAAGTAATAAAGGTAAATCACCTAATGAAATCATATGTTTTTCTCTTTCATCTTCTTCAATTAAATATAATTTTAAAACATTACTACTTTTATCAGATATAGCTGATAAAAAGAAATTAGTAAAAAAAGTTTTTTGATTATAAACTGCTTTATTTGTACCAAACCATTGGTATATTCTTTCTTTATCATCTGATAAAATAATAAAATCAGTATCATTAGAAGCTATAAGTTCATCTAGAGTCATATACAAACACCTTATCAAGTTATTCTTATTATAAAATAAAAATACTTTTTTTTATACACTTTTTTTAATAAAATCAATTAAAAGGAAATATTGTTTTTCACCTACAAGTTTTTTAATGTCTTCTTGTAAAGGTTTTAAAGTTTCTTTTGTCTTATCAAAAGCATCAAAAACTACTTGTATCTCTTTTGATTGTCTTTTATGTTTTTGTTCATTTTTTATTATTTGTCTTAATTGTTTAAATCTTTTTTCAATATTAATAATTTTACTTATTTTTCTTATTAAATCAGATACCTCTTGTTGAGTTAGATTTGAATTTTGTGAAATATCATTTATAAGATTGTTAATACCTGTAAAGTTTTGATTAGAAGCCATTTTTTTGTTCCCTAGAATAATCATCTATTTTTTTAAGTATTTTTTCTTGTTCTATTATTAATCTATGTTTTTCTTTTTCTAAATTGTCTAAATTATTTTGTAAAGTAGTTAAATCAATATTGTCAATAAATTTTAAATATTCTTCTTCTAAATTTAAATATTTAATTAATATTTCTTCTTGTTCTATTAAGAAGTTGTTATCTTGTGTTATTTCTTCCATTAAATCATTAAACATATATTCTATATTACTTTCATCTAAATGTAAAATAGTATTAGTTTCTTCTTTTGAAAGAATATAACCTTCTTTTAGGGCAATAGTATATATTTTTTTTAACAAGGAATTTATACTATCTTCATAATCATTCATATCAATAGAAGCATTATTAGGTATATAATTACTTAAAATAATTTCTTTTAATGTTTTAAATTGAGTAATAAATTCTTTATTTGTTTTTGTTTGTATTTCTTCTTTATCATTATCAAACAATGATTCAATATTAATTTCTTCTTTATTTAGACTTTCACAATATTTATTTAAAAAAGAAGCAGCAATACTAATGTAATCACTCATAATATATTCCTTGATATTTTTTCTAATTCATTTGTTTTTTGAGTTAATTCTTTTATTTCAGATTGTAATTTCTTAGAATTATTGCTTATTCTGATTATTTCTGAAATACTTTCTTTAATTTTACTTAATTTATGATTATTATTTAATATTTTAATATTTTGTTCTTCTTTCTTTCCTATTAAACCTATTAAAATACTTAATAAAGTATAAAGTTTATTAATGTCTTTAAGATTACCTAAATTAATACTTTCAGGTAAATCTCTTTTTATATATAATTTTCCATCTTTTACAGTTGTATTTGAAATATACATAGGTAATATTTTTAATTTTTCACCATTTTTAAAAATATTGATTTTTTTCTCATATAAAATAAAGTTTTTTAAATTAACATTGTTATATTGTAATATTTTTTCAAAATAGTATCTATTGTAATTTTCTTCTTCATCTTCAAAAACTTCATTTTCTTCAGGGTAATAGTCTTCACTATCATCTTCAGGGTAGTAGTCTTCTTCAGTTGGAAAGAAATCTTCACCTTCACTATCATCTTCAGAATAATAGTCTTCATTGTCTTGTTCTTCTTTTAATTCATCTACATGTAAATATTCTTCAACATGTTTTTTTGTTTCTTCTTCATCTTCTTCAGGGAATTCTTCTTGAAAAAAATCTTCAACAGCAGTAAAAAATTCTTCCTCTAATAATTCTTGTTCTTCTTCTTGAGAGATATCATAAAAATCTGACATTTAATTACCTTTTTGGAAATTGTGTTTGACTTTGTATCTTTTGTTTTCCATTTAATTTATTACCAACAAAAGTTTTTAAAGAATTTGTTTCCTCTTTATATTCTTCTAAAAGAGATTTTAATTCTTCTAAAGATTCATTGTCTATATCTTTTGATTTAATTAAACTAATTTTATGATGTTCTAAAAAAATATATCCTGTAGTTTCCCCATCTACAATTATGGAATTAGTAATCACAAATTTTATAACATTTTTTGTTATGTGTTCAAAATGTGTATGAATTTTTAATTTTTTACCTTCAATTTCATATATAAATAAACCATTATTAATAATGGTAACATTTTTTTTATTTATTTCAATACTTGTTCCATTACTAACAGTTTTGTATAATGAATTGTTTTTATCTGTGAACATATTAGCTCCAAAAGTTATTATTTTTAATTATAAAGAAAAAAATGATATTTAAGTAAATAATTTTGATTTCATAGATAAATTAAAATATTTTTGGTTTTAAATAGTTGAAATTAATTAATTCTTTTATCATTATTTTATTAATTACAGCAGCACTTTGAGAAGCATAATGATATCTCCAAGTTGGTCTATGAACAACTGTGAATGTTGTATAGGTATTTTTACCATCTGAAACAAAACCAATAAATGTAGAGTTAAATTTATTTCCATAACCTTTAGCTCCTACAATATGAGCTGTACCTGTTTTTCCTCCTACAATTAATCCAGGAACTTTTGTATTAATACCTGTTCCTTCATTTACTGTTCTAACTAATGCATTTTTAACTTTTTTACAATTTTCTTTACTTAATATATTTAAAGGTTTAATCTTAGTATGTAATAGTAAAGAAGGTTGAACATAAATACAATCATTAACAATTGTATTATACATACTCATTAATGATAAAGGAGTAGTCATAAAACCATAACCATATGAAGTATTTGCTTTATGAATTAAAATATCTTTAGCAATTACTTGTTTTTTAGATTTTGTAAATCTATTTTTTGAAATATAAGGTAATTCAATATAGGGTTTATTGAACATACCTAATTGTGAAAAAGTATTTAAAAAGTCTTGACCATTTAATTTTTCAATGATTTTACTAATACCTACATTTGAAGAATGAATAATAACTTCTTCAGCAGTTAATATTTGTTTATCTGCATGGTCATCTTTAATAGTATATTTATCAATTTTTAATTTACCATTCCCTATATCAATTAAATCATTAGGAGTAATTACATTATTTTCTAATGCAGATAAATAAGATAAAGGTTTAATAACAGAACCAGGTTCATATAAAAAATTAACAAAATCATTTTTAGTATTGTCAGGTTCTACTCCATTTTCCCAAATATTTGAAGTTGCAATAGTTAAAACTTTTCCAGTTTTAGTGTCAATAATACCTGAAATAATTTTTTCAGAACCAAATTTTTCATTTTGTAAAAGTAACTGTGAAGATATATTTTTAGTTAATTCTATATCTATAGATAATTTAACATCATCATTATTTATTTCTTTTTTCTTATTAAAAGGAGTTAAAATATCTAAATACTTAGTTGTATGAAAAATACTATACCATTTCTCAAAACCATTTATTGCATCATTTTCATTATAAAAACCAACATACGGTTGTAAGTATTTACCAGTAGAAGTTGTTGTTCTTGTTTTTCTATTTTCTAAAAGAACAAATTCAGGAAAATATAAATATTTCTTACCTTGTGAAGAGTATGATTTAAAAATATTTAAATCTTTAAAGTTAAATAATAATTCTTCAATTTTTTGTTTATGTTCTGAAGATATATTTTCTAAAACTTTTTGTCTTTTTAGTTTATTGTTTTTAACATCAATAAAATTATTTGGGAAATATTCTTTTAATGTATTTAAAAAAAATGATAATTTTTCTTTATGAATATATTTTGGATTAACAAATACATCAAATAACTTTAAATTTTCAACAATAGGTTTATTATTTTTGTCAAATATTTCAGGTAATAAATATTTAATTTTGTAGTTTGTAAACTTATTATATGGATTTAAATATTCATTATTTGTGATAGTAGATAATTTAATAAAAATAATGAAAATAAATACAGAGAATAAAAAGAAAATAGAATAACTTCTATTTCTATTAATTAATTCTTTTTTTAGAGGTAGAACCCATTTAGATTCTTTTTCCTCTAAATCTGTAAAAGGACCTACTATGGTCCAATTTATTTCCATTTTTTGCATGAATTATTACTTATTAATAGTTTTTGAAATTAATTGTAAAAAGTGTTCTATAAAATAAATACCTGGGAAAGATAAAGTTTTATCCAACCATTTATTATTTTTACCTACTTCTTTAGTATTAATTATTTTTTCAAGTTTTTCCTCAATTTGATATTTATCTAATGTTTTTTTTACACATAAAGAACTAAAATCATTATTTTCAATAATTTTTAATTCTTCTTTAGATAAAACTTCAAATTTTTTACTTTTTAATTTTTTATTATCTAATTCTTCAGGGCATATAGTATTTAAAATATATAAAGATAATATATTTAAGTTTTTAAAACCAAAAATCTTATATGATTTAAGAATTATTTCTTTAAATTCTTTAATGTTCATAGAAATTGCTTCAATTGAAATTAAAAAAGTTTCATCATTGAATAATTTTTGATACAAAGTATATGGAGTAAAATTTTTAATAGTAAAATTTTCATCAACACAACCATTAATAAGTTTTTTGTTGTATATTTTATAAGAAATTATACCTTCATTTTTATCATCTTTGTAATCAACATTTTGAGTATATATATGTTTTTGAGTTGAAAAAGAGGTCAATGTTTTTTTAAAATCAAATATTTTAATAATAAACATATCTAAAGCAAAATGATTCAAATCATTTAATTCTATTTTCTTTTGTTTAGCCATTTAAATCCTTTTAATTAAATATATCAAATAAGTCTTTTGACTTATTTTCTTTTGTGTTTTCTTTATTTTCTGGCTCTTCATTGCCACCAAATATTTTTCCTAAAAAGCTTGTTTCTTCTTTTTTGATATTATCTTTTTTTTCTTCTTTTGTTTTAGTTTTATTTTGAGTTATAGTATTTTTTTTCTCAGTATTTGCATTTTGTAATCTAACCATTTTTTTGTATTGTTCTATTACTTCTTCTTTTTTCTTTAAAATAGTATTTAAGTTTTTGTTTGAATGTTTTAATTCTACTAATTGATTTTTTAGATTAGTATTTTCACTTAATAAATTTTTTAATTGAGTGTTTAATAATATAACTTGTTCTGATTGAGTATTTTCTTTAAATAATCTTCTTTCTTTTGAAAGTTCATCAAGTTTTTTTATTAACTTAAAGTGTTCTTTTTTACTTTTTGTTTTTTCCCTCTTTAATAAATCACTAATTTTTTTGATTTCAGTTTCTAATCTTTTATTTTCTTCTTCTAAATTATTATTTACAGTACATTCTTTTAATTTAATTCTGTTTTTTTCTAATATTTTAGAAACATTATTAGTAAGTTTCTTATTTTCTTCAATTAATTCTAATTTATCTTTTGTTAACTTTAAAATTTCTTTATCTAAATCTTTATCTTTTGTATTAGAAACCTCTTCTTCTTTATTTGGAGAAATAAAGTCAACTATTTTTAAATCAATAGTCCCTTGTGAATTTTCTTTATTAAATAAATATATTTTAATTTTGTCAGATTTAATACTTTTTCTAGAACAAAAAATAGAGTTTTCAAAAAATAATGAACAACTATTATTTTTATCCATTATATCAGTAATAGTTTTATTAGTTACATTAGATAAAGAAAGAAATGTATCAGGTATATATTCTATTTCTTCTGAAAATAAGAATAATGGAAATGATAAAATAAGTGTTTTTTTCAAAAAATTATTCATAACTACTCTTTAAAAATGATAATGTGATTATATCTCAAAAAGTTATTAAAAAACTCATTTTTAAAAATAAAAAAAATTATAATTAAACAAAGGAGTATGATGAAAGTTAATATACAACCAACAAAAATAGTAAATAATAATAATAATAATAATTTAGAAGATAAGAAAATTAAGGAAAGTTTTGATAAATATTCAGAACTATTCGCTAAAAGAATGTTAGAAGAACAATACAAAAATATGGAATTAACAAAAGGAACAGGTTCTTCAATTTTAAAAGGTATGTATATTGATAGTCTATCAAGTGAACTAGGTGGAAAAATAGGAATAAGCGACTTACTTTATGATCAACATTTAAGAGGAAAAAATGGAACACAAAATAGATTTAAGTAAGATTACAGATCAACTAAGCAATATTTTAGAAAATCTAATAAATTCTACTAAAAAAGAAATAGAAGTTTTTATAGATTTAGATACAGAAGATATCATTAAAAATGTAAATTACAAACATGAAAACATGAAAAAATATACAAATTTAATGGAAGAATTAACAGTTACTCTACAACATAGTAGAGAAGAAGATATTTCAGAAATAAGTAATGAAATAATTAGAATTGAAAATCTAACAAAAGAATTGAAATATCATAATTTAAAATTAAAAACTATTATGAATCCTGTTGTGGATTTATATAAGAACTTATAAGGAGTATATATGAGTTTTGGATTTGATATTGCAATAGGTGGATTAAAAGTTACAAATGAAGCATTAAAGGTTGTTTCTGAAAATATTGCAAATGCTGATACAGAAGGTTATAAAAGAAGAGACCTAGTAACAAGTGAAATGATACCTCAGAAAAAAGACGGTTTCACTTATGGTGCAGGTGTAGTTGTACAAGAAGTAAAAAGTGCTGCTGCTCCATATTTATTTGAAAAGATTATAAACAATAATCAAATGATGAGTTACAATAATGATTTACAAATGAAATATAATGAAATTGAAAAAGTTATTGCAACTGAGGAATTAGGTGCAAAATTACAAGATTTCTTTAATGCTATGGATAATTTAAAGAATAATCCTACTAGTGAAGGTAACAAGGCTTTAGTTGTTACTGAAGCTCAACAAATGTTGGATTTATTTGACTATAATAAAGATATGTTAAATCAAATAAAACAAGATGCTAAAACTGAAATAGCTCAACAAATAGGTGAAATAAATCAAACAGTAAGTAAATTTAAAAATAGTATTGCTTCTCAAAATTATCAAAAAACAAACAATAATTTTGTTGAAGATGAAATGGATAGATTAGTGGAGACTTTATCACCTTATGGTGAAGTTGACCATTACTACAAAGAAGATGATACATTAGTGGTTAGACTAAATGGTGTAAATGTATTTGATACTTATGATAATAGAGAATTGAAATATGACCAGATTAATAATACTATTTCAGTAGGTAATAATGATATGACTACATTTTTTCAAAATAAAGGTTCTATTGGTGCACAATTAAATATAATTGAAAAAGGTGCAGATAAATTATTAAATGAATATGATATTATAGAAAGTTCAATTATTTATGAAGTTAATGATTTGTTCCACCAAAGTGTTGTAAAAGAATTGTATTCTGATATGGAGAGTACAGATATTTTAAATGTATCAAAAAATAGAGACCTAATGGGTTTAACAGAAGAAGAATTACCAGATTTAAAAAATACACCTTTATTTGATATTCCAACATTAAAAGGATTACAACCAGGTAATATAACAATAACAACATATCCAGAGGAAAATGAATATATTATAAATATCAATCATAAAACAACATTAACAAGTTTAAAAGATAGTTTTGAAAATTATAAAGTTACTGGATTGGAAAAAGATTTTGATGAAGCAACTCAAACATTATATGGAGTTGAAAAAGGTGAGACTTTATCATTAGATTTCTTTGATATTAAAACTGAAAATGGATTAGCAATAATTTCTGATAAACCTTTTTCAATTAATGATGGTGATACAAACTTATTGTCTAAATTTGGTATGAATAATTTTATAGTTCATTCTGAAGGACAAGATAGATTTAATGTAAATCAAAAATATGAAGATAATCCTATAAAATTATTTGAATATTTTGATGAAGCACAAACAAATGGTATGGAAAAAAACAAATTAATAATAAATGATATAGTGGATTTAAATCATAAAGAAATAGAATTGGATAATGAATATTTATATAATTTATCTGTGACTACTCTACCTAGTTTAAATTATACTAATACAACTATAACTAGAATGACTTCATTTTCAGATGGAATAAATGATTTTAATTTTAAAATATCTTTAGAAGTTAGTAAATATACAGAACAATATGAAAATATAAAAGCAAATAATGATTTTTTAAATAAACAATATGATGATGTAGTGGGAGTTAATACAGATGAAGAATTAACTGAATTAATGAGATTACAAGCAGCATACCAAGCAAATACAAAAGTTATTAATGCAATGAATGAATTATTTGATAGTTTATTAAGTATTTAATAAAATACAATATTTATAAAACAAAAAAGTATTGAAATAAGTATTATAATAATATAAAAGAACAATAAATAAAGGAAAGAATATGGCTACTTCTCCAATTTCAGTTTTAGGACTTGGTTCAGAAAATATGCTGAACCAAGATATGATTGATAGTTTAAAAGAAGCTCAAACAGCAGCAACAATAACTCCAGTTGAATTTCAACAAGAAGTAGGTATTAAACAAAAAGAAGCAGTTGAAAATGTAAAAACAAAAGTGACAGATCTACATACTTGGGTTTCAAAATTGACAGATCCAACTTCATATGAACAAAAAGATGTATATACAAATAATACAAATGTATTATTTGAAATAAATGACCCTTCGATTGCAGAACAAACAAGTTATAGTATGGAAGTTATTCAATTAGCACAAAGAGATGTATATCAAACAAACCTTTTAACAGATTTAGAAAATCAAATGTTAGATGTGGATAGTTCTTTAACTTTAACAATAGATGGAAGACAAACAACAATCAATATGACAGCAGGGGCTACATATGTAGAATTAATGACTAACTTAAATAATATTGAAGGAATTGAAGCTGAGTTTGTTAGAGTTAATACAAATGATGAATATAGATTAAAGATAAGAGCAGAAGATACAGGATTAGATAATGCAATAACATTTGATAATATTTCTACTGAATTAGAAACAGTATTAGGATTAACAGAACCTGATAATTATATATTAAATGCTCAAAACTCTATTATGTCATTAGATGGAGTTTTAATGTCAAGAGCAGGAAATGAAATAAATGATATTATTCCTGGTATGACAATGACTATATATGAAGTTGGTTCTATTGAAGCAGAAGTAAAGAATAATATTACAAGTCCTGTAGAAGCATATAATAATTTCATTTTAGAATATAATGCTCTAATGGAAACTGTTGATAGTTATAGAGAAAATATAGAAGATAGTGAGACTTCTTTACTATTGGGATTAAATGAAGTTTCTCAAGGTATGAGAGGAATTAAAAGTGCTTTATTTTCATTTAATGAAAATGCAGATAGAGATAATCCAGATGATATTAAATCTATGTTTTCTGCTGGTTTTGATTTAAATCAATTAGGTGAAATTACAACAAATACAATTAGAAAAACATATGAAATACCAGATGGTTTTGGTGGAACAACAACACATACAGAAAACTTCACTTTTGAACAAATGTTAGGGAAAGACCCAGAAGCATTTAAAGCATTTTTTACAGAAGAAGGTTCTCCTTTTATGGATGCTTTAAATCAAATTAATAGAATAACAAATATAGATGGAATAACAAATGAAGATGGTTCAACTATTGTAGGTTCTTTTGAAGCTTTAATAGATAAATTTACAGAACAAGATACAAAATATACAGAAAGAATTGATGCATTACAAGAAAAGTTAGATTTAGAATATGAACAAATGGCAGCAAGATTTGCTCAATTTGATACTATTATAAATAATATGACTTCTGCATTCTCTTCACTACAAATGATTATTGATCAATCAGTAGCCAGTAACTAAAAAATAAGATAGGTGATAAACCTATCTTACTAATGTTAAAAATCTAAAAAATCTTAATTTTATAAATATAAATCATTATAATTCTCACAAATATAATAAACAAGGTCTAATATGGGTATATCTAAACATGATTTATTAAAAATTGCAGATGAAAATGTAACACAGGATTTAAAAGAAAGAGAAGAGAAGGTAATTGCTTCTGTAAATAAATTCTTAGATAAATTAGATAAACACTTTTTTGATTTAGATTTTCAATTAACTGTTGTATTAGGAACAACTATTATGACAATTGAAGAACTAATCAATTTGGAACCTGAAGATGTAGTTATTCTTGATAGAAATGCAGGGGCTTCAGCTGATGCTTATTTAACTAGTGAAGGTTCTAAAAATCAAAGATATTTATTTAAAGGTGAAATATTGGTTTATGAAGATTTCTTTTCTTTAAGGGTTCAAGAAATAGGGAACTCTCAAGTAGTATTCTCACACTTTCAAGATGAATATAATTCAGGAACACAAGAGGGTATATACAATGAAGATGACTTGTTTAAAGATGCTATCTATTATGAAGATGAAGATAGTTTCAATAGGAGAGGTTAATGGAATTAGAATTATTTATAACAGAGGAAGGTTTTCAAGAATTATTACAATCAAAAGCTAATTTAGAAAAAGATTTACAAAAATTAAGAGAAGAAAAAAAAGAATTTTCAGTATCTCCTTCATCGAATAATGAAGATTATTTAGCTATTGAGGAAGAAATACAAAATATATTAGAGAATATATCTAAAAAAAATGATATAATAAATAAAGTTATAATACAACCTACTCCAACAAAAAATGAAATTGTTGTTTTTGGTAAAAAAGTTATTATAGAAAATCTTGATACAGAAGAAAAAAATACATACCAAATTGTTGGAACATTTGAAAGTGATTTAAGTAAAAATAAAATATCAAATATTTGTCCAATGGGGAAAGTTTTAATTGGTAAAACAATAGAAGAGGAATTTTATTTAAATGATTATGATTATAAAATAATTGGGATAGAATAAAGGTGAATAATGTTGAATAATTTAGAGGATATTAAAGCAGAAGTTGTAATAACAGATGAAGAAAGATATTTAAAATCTGCAATTATTACATATTTCACAGGTATTTGTTTTTTTATACCAGCAATTATTGTTTTTTTACTAGAAGTAAATCCAATTAATTTGTTTTTTATAGTTGTTTTGACTACTATGTTTGGAAATACTACTTCAATTCTATTAATAGGATTTTTAATTAGAAATGAAACAACACAAACAGATAAAGAATCACCTGTAAAAGTTGTTTTACATAAAATAGATACAATGTATTGGGTTTTAAGAAGACATCAAACAGAAGATAAAATAAAATCATTTATAGATGAACAAGAACTTTTAAATTATGAAATAGAAACTTTATTACTTGAATCAAGAAAAAATAAAGGTAAAGAAATAAAAATATTATTGTAGTAAAAGGATAAAAATATGGATTTTCAACAACAAAGAAAACAATTACTAGAAGAACAATTATCTTCATTAAAGTTAGGTGAAGAAGCAACAGTTAACTTAACTGAAGAGATTATGATAAGTGGAGAAAAACAAAAAATCTTTGCTGAACAAAATCTATTTGATTATTATGATAAATTAGAAACTTTTTTGGATAAATTTACTTTAGATTATTCTAAATTAAATGATACAAAAGAAATAAATAAATATAAAAATTTAATGGTTTTACCTTTTGAAGAAAATAATCAAAAAGTATTAGCTATTTTAGGTCCAACTTCACAATTAAGTGCTTTTGAATTTGATAAAATGATAGTTGTAACAAGAGATATATATAACTATTTTGTAAATCAAATGAAGGGTGATATTATCTCAACAAATGGAGAGGAAGAAGTTTCATTTAAAGAACAATTGTTAAAATTATTAGAAACTTCAGTTATGTATAATGCTCCAGATATTCATTTATTTCCAATTGATTTTACAGCATATACTATAACTATGAGAACAGAAATAGGTATTTCAACAATTGCTGATAGAATACCATTTCAAATGGGACTTGGTATTATAAATGCAGTAAAAAATAATATTGGTATTGATACTTCTATTCAAATTATAGAAGCAAAAGGTAAAATGGAAGAAAACATAATGAATGAAAGAAGATTCTTTAGGGTTTCAATTATGTCTTCAACAAAAGGTGAATCTGTAAATATTAGACAATTAGCAACAAAAGATTCTATTAAGGATTTAAAAAACCTTAGTTATGATGATATGACTATTAAGGAAATAGAAAATCTAATGGATTATAGAGAGGGTGTTATTTTAGTAACCGGAGCAACTGGTTCTGGTAAATCAATGCTTTTATATACTATATTAAATAAATTAGCGAAATATAAGGCAAAAAGGATATTAACAATTGAAAATCCTGTTGAAATTGATATGTCTGCAGAAAAAATTATCCAAAATGACCTTTCAGAAACAGAAACAGCAAAAGAAGAATTTAGAGCTTCAACAAAAAAATTAAAAAAAGCATTCTTAAGACATGACCCAGATGTTACTCTAATTCAAGAGGTTAGGGATAAAGAAGAAACAGAAGCTTTATTTGAAATGGCAATTGAAGGACACATGGCATTAAGTACTCTTCATGCAAATTCAGTTTCTGCAACACTAGTAAGACTTCAAAAATATTTAGGTATTCATAAAGAAACTATTCAAAGTGCAGTTAGAGGTGTTATTAACCAACAATTGGCTCCAAGAAAATGTACTATGTGTAATGGAATGGGATATAAAGACCAACAAATGCAAGAACTATGTCAAAACTGTAATGGAATAGGATTAAAAGGTAAAGTTCCTATTTATGAATTGGCAGTATTTGGTGAAGTTGAAGAAGGTGTAGATGTAGAAGATTTAGAAAATGCAACTAGGTTTTATTTATCAAAATTAGATTGTATTAAAATACAATATAGTAAAAATTATTTAACTTACAAAGTAATGGTTCAATTAGTAAAACAAGTAATAAAAAATAATCAAAGTTTTGAAGAAGTAATTATGGAAATAGAAGATTATAAAGAAAATGGAGGAGAATTAAAAGAAGGGTTAAGTACAGAAGTAATAGATAATATAGTATTAACTCCAGAAGAAATAGCAGAACTAGAAGAATTTGAAAGAGAAGTAGCAATAGAAGAAATGATAAACAATTTTGACAATGAAGTAGAAGCATCAAAACAAATAAAAGAAGAAGAGTTAGAAATGTTAGAAGAAATGATACCAAATGAATATTTAGAAGATTTTAGTAATTATTTTGAAAAAGAAACAATGATATTAGAAATGGCAAGAGCAGGTCTATCAGAAGAAGAATATAAAGAAATAGAAGAAGAAATAGAGGAAGCAAGAGAAAAAAGAGAAGGAAAATAAAAATGGATTGGAAAAAATATTATAAAATAGAAAAATATATAAAAGAATTAAAAGATAATAATAAAAGTTTTAATTTAATATTAGGTTTAGATGAAAAAAATGATTTAGATAAAAATAAATTAAAAAAATTTATACATTTATTTAATGAAGATAAAGAATTACCAGTTTTCTTTATTGACTATAATGAAAATAAAAATGAGATTTTAAAAATGTATGAAGGAATAAGACACTTTCCTGTATTAATACAATATGAAAATAAAGAAATTAATTTTATAGTGAGATTAAACTAATGAAAGCAATAATTGAAAAAGATTTATCATTTTTAGAAAATGAAGATACAATACCAACAAAAGAAGAAATAAAAAAGTTATTTGAATTAGTAAAAATAAACCAAAATCAAGGAATAATATTATTAGAATATTTTAATAATGTTTCTGAAGAGTTGTCTGAAGAGTTAAAACTATTTTTTATTAAAGAAATAGAAGAAAATATTGAAGTAACAGGTAATAGTAAATATGTATTTAATATGACAAAAGAAGAAGAACATGATTTTTCAAATCATAAATTAAAAGTAAATAATAAAATAAATACTCCAAAACAAATAAATAATCAAAAATAAATGCTAAAATAACTTTAGACTTTTAAAGGTCACTATAAAAGAATAAAGGTTATAAATGGAAAACTTTAACAATCAATTAACAACTGATTTTGAAAATGTATATGTAATAGATACAAATATTATATTACATGATGCTCATAACTTAGAACTATTATCAGAAAAAGGTAAAAATTTAATTTGTATTCCTGAAATTGTAATAGATGAAATAGATAATAAAAAATATGGTTTTGATGAAATAAATTATCAAGCAAGAGAATTTGCTAGATTATTAGAAAATGCTAAAATTAAAGCACATAAACAATATAAAGATAGTGACAATGGAGAATATTCAATTATAGAAGTTTCTTATAATGTTGATGGTGATAATGAAGTTATTTTACATATGATAACAAAGAAAATATATAAAGTAGATGCAACAGCAGTAAAGGCAAGTATTACAAATGATAGAAAAATATTAGAAGTAGCTCATTTTGTACAAAAAGATTATAAAAAAATCTTAGATAGTCAAGAAAGAAAAATAACTTTCTTATCATTAGATATTTTGGCAAGAACAAGAGCTATTAGTATGGGATTGAATACTGAAGGTTTATTAAGTAATAAAACAGATGAAGATTTTGATTTTGATTTTATTAAAACTATTGAGTTAGAATCAAACAATATTCCTATGAATACATTAGATGGTAAAGAAATCATTGAGATTGACCCTGAATATAAATCAGGTATCTTTGGATATATTATTAAATATGAAACAGGTCATCATTTATTCGCTTTAATTATTAATAAAAGAATTAGTATGATTGATGAAAATGAATTAAGAAAAGGGACAGTAAAACCTAAAAATACAGAACAAATATTCTTATTTGCAATGTTAATGGAAAATATATTTCAAATGACAGTAGTTGATTCTCAAGCAGGTTCTGGTAAAACATTACTATCTGTTGCTGCAGGAATGAGATTATTAGAAAAAGGTATGCATTCAAAAATTGTATATATTAGAAATTCAGTTGAGTCAGTTGATTTAAAAAGTGAAGATATTGGTTTCTTACCAGGAAGTTTAGATGAAAAATTAAAAGTATATAATCATGCGTTATATGATAGTATAGAACACATAGCAAGAACAGAAGTAAAAAAATCAAATAGTAATAAAGGCGTAAAAGATAATAGTGAAAGAGCTGTTCAAGAAAAAATGGATGAGATATTAGCTAAATATAATATTGAAACAATGTGGCCAGGTGAATTAAGAGGTAGAACTATTCAAGATAGTTTTATTATTGTAGATGAAGCACAAAACTTTTCAAAAAAAGGTTTAGCAACAGTTTTATCAAGAATATCTGGAGATTGTAAAGTTGCTGTATTAGGTAACTGGAAACAAATTGATAATAGTTACTTAAATAAATATTCTAATGGTTTAGCACACCTTTTATCATTAGTGAATGAAGAGTATGAACAAATTAACTTATCAGCTATTAAATTAAATAAAGTTCTTAGAGGACCTATTACTGAATGGGTTGAAGAGGTATTTAATAGTCAATCTAAATAAATATTTAATTATATTTTAAATAATTCGGTATTTTCTTTTATAATAATATGAAACCAAAACCAAAGGATTAATATAAATGGAAAATACAGAATTAACTCATGAAGAAAAAATTTCTACAATAGCTAAAGAAATAATTAAAATTTCAGATGCAATAGAAAAAAAAGTAAAACAACAAGAAAAAATAGATGAAGAAATAAATGATTTAAAAAGAGATATTATTAGTAAAGAGGAAGAAGCCCAAGATTTAATAAAAGAACATTTAAAAGAATTAAAGAAAAATCTTAGATAAATTACTTTTTATGTGTTTTTTGTATTAATTTTAATACAGATAAAGTATCCATATGTGGATTAAAAGTATGAGAAAAAGATTCTAAAGTTAGTTTTTCATTCTTTGATAAAGAGCTATGTTTATCTTCATTTTGTTCTTTTATATCCTGCATAACTTCATTGAAATCTTCATCTTTTGGATTTCTTTGATGTTTTTCTTGTTTTTCTTGAGAACCTTCTTTTTTTCTTTCAACTTTCTTAGTATGTAATGTATCATCAGCAGTTCCTTCAATTAAATGTTTGTCTCTAACACTATGAGTATAAGTCATAGGATTAAATGGAATATGCATCTTTAAACCTTTTTTAAGTTATTTATTATATAATAATATTATAAGAAAAAAAATCAAAAGTCAAGGTTAAATTAAATCATGTTAAACTTTAAACAAGCAATGGTAGTAAATAGAGATGAATCATTATTGGTTATTGCAGGTCCAGGTAGTGGCAAAACTCATACAATAACAGAAAAAATTAAAGAAGAAGTAAGTAAATCCCCAGAAAATATAAATAATTATTTACTTTTAACTTTTACAAATGCTGCAGCAAATGAAATATTACAAAGAGTTAAATCAAAAGTCCCTAATATACAAGATAATAAAGTATTTTTTGGAACATATCACTCTATATTTAAAAAATTAATGAATACTTATGGTCAATTTGAAAAATTAGGACTAGGTAAAACACCTACAATAATAATGCCTTCTGAACAACAAAGATTGTTAAATAAATACTTAAAAGAAGAAATGTTATCAAATTTTAAAGAAGAAGTTATAGAGGTAGTAAAACATAAATATGATATAGATGGAAAAGATACATCAAAAGTAACAGAAAAAAACTTTACATTAAAAATGTTAAATAGTATTATTGATTCAAAACAAATATTTAGAATTATGGATTCAATAGTAAATCAAACAACAGAGCAAAAAGTAAAAAGTATTAAGAATATTAAAGATATAAATAAGTTTTTCTTAGTTGAGTTTAAAAAGAAATTAAGTAGTAGTACAGTTATTAATGAATTATATATAGCAAAAGGTATCCCTTATAAACAAAAACAATTTGATAAAGAGGAATTAAAGAAAGTTATAATAGACTCAATTATTAAAATGTTAATGAAAAAAGATGAACAAAAATTAATTACTTTTACAGATATTTTATTTATGTCATTAGTTTCATTGGTCAATTCTTCTGATTTTAGAGAAAAGGTTCAAAAAAGATTCACTAATATTTATATTGATGAATTTCAAGATACAAATATTGTACAATTTGAAATATTAAAACAAATATATAATAAGGATAAACATATTATTTGCATTATTGGTGATCCTTATCAATCTATATATGCATTTTTAGGAGCAGATATAAGTAACATTCTTAATGTAAAAACAGATTTAGAGTTATTTTTAATGAGTTTGGATATTAATTATAGAAGTAATGAAAATATAGTTGATTTTACAAATCATCAAATAAAACATATGAAAGATAAAATAAACCAAGTTCCAGAATGTTTTAGTGGAAATAAAGAAGTTACTAATAATGATATTGAAATACATTTAGGTTTTAACCCTTATGGGGATTATAGAAATAACACACAAAGACAATTTATGATAAAAAAACTAAAAGAATATCAATATGAAGGTAAAAACATTGGAATTATTACAAGAAGTGGTAATGATTTTAAAACTGAAAAGATATTAAATGATTATAGAATAGATTATGTAAAAAGAGGTGGTTTAAATCTAAAAGAAACAAAGGAGATACAAGTTCTATCTAATTTAACAATGTATTTATTTAGTGATGTAGATAAAGATATTTCATTGGAGATTATTTTAGAAAATACAAAAGGTATAGGTGCAAAAGCATTAGAAAACTTTGTTAAAGATGGAAAACAATCAAAGAGTATAAAAGAAGTTCTAAATGAATTAAATAAGATAAAAAATATTGATATTATATCAAATGCAGTTATTGATATGAATAAGTTTTATCATAAATACATTATGCCTAAAATATCTTCTACTTGGAAAGAAGATAGAATAGAGTTAGCAGTGGAAAGATTAGAAGTAATATTAGAAGAAATTGAAATGAAATTAACTAAAGAAGAAGTGTTGGAAGAAGTTGCTAATCTAATATTAGATAAGACAAAAGAAAAGGAAAAAGACACAGATGTAGTATTAACAACAATACACTCTGCAAAAGGTTTAGAATGGGATGTTGTTTTCTTAATGGATTGGTCTCCTAAATCATTTGAAAAAGATAATGAAGAAGAAGCTAAAAGACTGAATTATGTTGCTATTTCAAGGGCAAAAGAACATTTATATATATTGTCAGAGGATTATGCAACATTTGCAAATTATGATAAAACAATTCCTTATATAAAAGAAAATAAATATTAATAAAGTTCATCCTATTAAAATAGGTTGAACTTCTTAAATTTTAACCTACTTTTAAAAATAAAATCATAAAATAAAAAATTTGTAGAAAATAGAAAAAGTTTTGTAATAAATATAATTATTTAAAACAAGGTTTTTCAATATGATACAGATCTTTGGTTTTAAACTTGTAATAGAAATAAATGAATTTCAGTTAAGAATAATGGAAACATTTAAATCAGAAATTGATAAACTGATTTTTATATTTAATATAGATACAATTGATAATAAATATAAATCTATTTATTCAGAATTAATAAATTATATTATTTTATCAAAACCTTATTTATTGTATAAACTAATTAAAACAAAAAATTGGACAGTTAGGTTTGAAATAGCAACAAAATTGGAAAATATAAAACATAAATGGTTAAAATTAAAATTAATAAATAAGTTATCAATTGATTCAAAAAACTTAGTTAGAGCTATGATTTCAATATTACCTTCAACTCCTTTAAAAATAGTAAAAAGATTAATAAAAGATGAAGATAAAGTAGTGTCAGAGGAAGCAAAGACTAATGATAAATTGATGGAAATATATTTTACTTTAAAAGAAGATAATTACAAATAATTAAATTATTTTATTAGCTAGGTTATTGAATAATAATAATGTTTCTTCTAAAGGAGAATTATGTTCTCCTGATTGAGAAATAAAATTGTAAACTTCATTTTGTAATGATAATGCATTGTCTAATTCAGCATTCATTCCAGGTTGATAAGAACCTAAATCTATTAGTAATTTATTTTCATCTATAATAGCTAATGATTTTTTTATTTTATTTATATTTTCTTGCCATTGTATATTAAAATCCTTAATATTTTTTGACATTCTAGAAATAGAATATGGAACATTTATAGCTGGGTATACATTTTTAATTGCTAATTTTCTATCTAAAAAAAGGTGGCCATCTAAGATACCTCTAATGTAGTTAGCAAGAGGTGTTTCTGTAATTGGGTCATCTTCATCTTCTGTATCAACTAAAACAGTAAAAAATCCAGTAACACTACCATTTTTTGTAGAGCCAACTTCTTCTAATAATTCAGGAATAAAAGAAAAAGAACTTTGTGGAAAACCACCTAAAACAGGTATTTCACCATTAGAGAAACCAATTTCTCTTTGAGCAATGGAAGCTCTAGTTAAACTATCCATAACTAATAATACATCTTTTGATTTACCAAAATAAGAGGCTAGTTTAATTGCAGTTATAGCAGCATATTTTCTCATTAAAGGAACATCATCTGAAGTTGAAGCAATTACAATGGTATTAGTTAAATCATTATTTAACTCTTTTTGTACAAACTCAATAACCTCTCTTGTTCTTTCACCAATAAGTGCAATTATTTTTATATCACTTTGTGCATTTTTAATTAACATTGAAGTAAATGTTGTTTTACCAACACCTGTTCCTGCATTAACTGATACTCTTTGTCCTTTTACAATAGGTAAAAAACTATCAACAGCTTTAACACCAGTTATAAATTGTTCTTCACTTATAGCTAAGTCTTCAAATTTGTTTTTATTACTTGAAAACATTATATCATGTTCTGGTATTACTTTTTTATCTGAGAATAATGGCATACCAAAAGGATTAACAACTTCACCAATTAATGTTTCTGGTTTTGGTATTTTAATACCTTCTGTTTCTAATATAACTTTATCATTTAAAGTTATACCAAAAGGTTTATTGAAAAGAGAAACTATTGTTTCATTAGAACTTACTTTGGTAATAATACCTGAAATAAATACTTCTTCATTTGTTTTTGATTGTATTCTAACAATTGAATTTAAAGGTGCTAAAATGTTTGAAATAACTAAAAAACTATCATGTATTTCACTAACTAATCCATATTTTTTATTTAAATTAGTTAGTTGTATTTCATTTAATTTATCTAATTCAATCATAGTTTCTCCCTAAACTAAAACAGTGTGTAAACTGAAGGACAATTATATCTAAAAGTATAACTAAAAAGTTCTTTTAGTTTACTTTTAATAATATTTTTTGATTTTTATGTAAAATAATATTTTCCATTAATATTTTATCTTTATATATTATTTTATTAAAATAGAAATCTTTTTTTGTATTGTTTGTAATAGAGAAATCAAATGGTAAAGTATTGGTATTTTTTAAATATTTAAAAGTTAGATTTTTATTAATAGATTTTAAATCTAGACTATGTTTTTCTTTATCATTGTATTCTTTATTTTTACATAGTTTTGTAAAAAAATTATTTTTATCAAAATTAATTCTTTCATCAAAAAAGAAGAAAAGATCACCATTTTTTAAAATATCTTGTAATTCACCTCTAACAATTAAAGGATCATTGTTAATAATTGTTCCCTCAACCTTTACATCTGCATTACTTAAATGTTTAATAACTACTCTTTTATTTAAATTATTATTTAATAAATTATTTATATAGTTACTATTGTCTTTTAATGTCATTTTAGATATTTCTAAACCTTTAGAAGAACTAGAAGAAACTATTGTGTTACCAATGTTATCTAAAGATTTTTGTAAATTTAAACAATTACCTTTGAAGTTACCTACTATAATTTTGTTTTCAATTAAAGGTAAGTTATTTTCTAATAAAAAATTTTTAGGATTTTCTAAAACTAAATTATTAACAATATTTTCAATATTTTCACCAAATAAAGAGGAAGATAATAAACCACATAAAATAGTTGATTTTAATAATTTTTTACCTATTTTTTTCATGTTAAACCCTTGATTATATTTATATTGAAAATTATAATAAAATAAAATAAAATAAAGTCTATTTTTAATATTTGTAAAAAGTAATTATTTAAAAAAATGTTATAATAAATATAAAAAGGGATTTTTATGAAAAGATTATCTATATTGTTAGTAGCTATATTTAGTATTTCTGCAATTGCAGAAGAACCATTTATTAATGGTGAAAAACCAACAAACCCAGAGTGTAGTGGGGAAAGTTTAATCATAAAAAGAATCAACCCAAAAACAAAAAAATGTGAAGATTTAGTTTTAAAAGATGAATGTGAATTAAAAAGAGTTATTTTTGGAACTTCTGAATATTCTATGTGGAGCAAATGTCCTGAAGAAGTTCCTAATGATAATATAGAAGTAGAAGTATTAGAAGTAGATTTAAGAGAAAAATATGAACAAACATTTATTATTAATGAAGTAAGAGAAAACTTAATAAATGAAAAAATAGAAACATTTAATAGTCCAGAAGAAGATATAATGGAAACAAAAAAAATAGAAGAAGAATTAAAAAAACAACAAGAATTAGATATCCCAAATCAACCATTTATTGATGAAGTAAAAGAGAAATAAGGTAAAAAATGATAAAAAAAATAATCGGTATTACCTTATTACTTTCAATCAATTTATTTGCATTAGAAGTGTGTGGTCAAAAGGTAGTTATGTATGATATGCCTGATAATGAAATATGTCCAGAAGGTACAAAAGAAACTACAATGAAAAATTGGACTATTTTAAATAGTGGAAAAGAATGGTCTCAACAAACAGATTCAAGAGTATCTGTTTGTGTAGGTACAGAAGAGGAAACTGAAAATTGTTTATCTCAAGAAAGTTTATCACCAGATAAATTAGAAGAAATAAAAAAACTAATTAAAGTTTATGACTCAGGAACATTGAGTTCTTGTATTGAAATCAAAAAAGAATTCCCAAACTCAGAAACAGGTGTTTATAAATTAAAAAATGAAGAAATGGTATATTGTGATATGGAAACAGATGGTGGTGGTTGGACACTAGTTGATAGTTACGCGCCAGGTTCTTTGAGTTCTTATTGGACAAATACAAGAACAAGAACACCTAATCTCGATCCAAATCAAACAAAACCAACTTTATTAAAAAGTTATAAATGGTCTAGTGATCCTCAATTATTATGTAAATCAGAAAATTATACAGGTAAAAAGCCTTGGTTAACTTTTAGAGTTCTATCTGAAACAGCGAAAAGATATCCTACTGTTGCAGACGCTATTCCTTGTTGGGGATGTGGTGGTCATTTTGATTATGCAGTTACTAATGGAAATACTTTACAAGGACTAGGTACTTGGATAAGAGTTGCAAGTGGAAGAATTGGAACAATTTGGATAGGTAATGGTTCTTATCCTACTTGTGCTTGTGGTTATACTAATAATCCTTCAACAACAGGTTTAGGAAGACATGGGATTGCAAAAGGATGTAGTGTATGGGTAAGATAATAAAATTATTTTTTGGTATGTTATTAAGTGTAGTTTCTTTACAAGCTCAAAATTATTGTGCTAGTGACATAGTTTTAGTAGAAACATTAGATGGTTCTTGTCCTACAAATTATCAACCATTAGAATTTAAAAATTATGAAATTAGTTCTGAAGGTGATAAATGGTATGATATTACATTAAAAAACTTCTGTTTTGGATATAAAACACAAACTACTGACTGTATAGATACTAAAATGTTTACTCCTGAAGTATATGAACAAATGTTTGAAGCATTAACATTTAAAAAACCAGAATTTAGAACAAGAGATAATTGTTATGAATTATTCCAAGATTTTAATGCAACTAAAAGTGGTTTTTATACTATAAGAAATGGTATTGAATTATATTGTGATATGGAATATCAAGGTGGTGGTTGGATAGATGTTGTTAAAACATTACAAAGACATCCTGAATATACTACTTTATTTTTTGAACTAAGACAATTAGATGGTTTACCAATTTTTATGAAAAATCAAATAGGAATAGAAGGTATATATTTAAAGTATAAAGGTTCTTCAAGAGTTCCTATAGTGTTTCATGGAAGTACAAGATTTAAAACAAAAGAAGCAATAACAAATTGGGTAATGCAATCAGGAGCTTCAGTAAATAATTGTACAAATAGTAACTACTCTCCTATGAGGGGACCTGGTTTTAGAGATTTATCAATTTCAAATTATATGGGTAAAAATGCAATAACAGGTAGTGAACAATTATATTTAGATACTCCAATTGAAGGTCATTATAATGGTCAAATTAATAAGAATAATATTCTGTTATGGTGGGGATGGTATGCAGGTTCTACTTCAACAGGTTGTTTAAGAAGCTACAAAATTCCAACAAATAGACCAGCTTTATGGTTTGAATTATTAAAAATAAGATAGGGTGAAAAATGAAAAAAGAGAATTACATATTGAAAATTTTATTTATATTTTTGGGTATTACAAACTTTGCTTTTGCAAATACAAATTGTGTTCAGGAATATCAAACAGTTGAAATTGCTCCAACTGAAGATTGTCCAGAAGGATATACAGAAAAAATAACTAAACAATTCTATATGACTGAAAAAGGTGTTTCTTGGTTAGATGAAACACAAGAAAAAATATGTGAAAGAATAAGTTATCCTTTGGATGCTGATTGTAAATCAAGTCAATTAACAGATGAAGAGAAAGATAGTTTAACAAAACAATTCACTCAATATAAAACTGTTGGTGAAGGTGAAAATATAAAGTTATATAAAAGTTGTTCTGAAATAAAAGTAGCTCACCCTACTACAAAATCAGGTGTATTTAAATTATGGCAAGGTTATGAAGTATATTGTGATATGGAAACAGATGGTGGTGGTTGGACACTAGTTTTGAAAGATGATGGTTATAGTTTTAAATATAATAACCAAGCTTGGACAACAGATAATTTTATAGGTGAAACACCATTAGAAAATGTTCATAAAAGTAAAGCATTTAATGAAGTGCCTGTAAAAGAGTTACTAGTTAAAATGGATGGTGGAGAAGATGTTGTTTTAACAAGAGATGGTACTTCAGCATTATCAATTTTTAAACAAGGAAAAGTTAATACTTCACTTGGAAGACAAACTTGGAAAAGAATGATACCAGGTTCTTCTATGCAAGGAAATTGTAATCAAGAAGGATTTAATTTAACTTATTCAAAATATGCAAGAATAGGATATACAACAAATCAAGAAAATAACTGTTCTAGTAATGATAGTGTTATAGGGATAGGTCTAGATTCAAGAAATGGTTCTTACCCTCTTTCAAGTGGAAATGTACAATTATCAAGTGGTGGTGATAATGGAACAAAAAATCTAATAAGAAAATCAGAATTATTTGTAAGAGATTTAAGTGTATCAGATAAACAAAAAATATCAAAAGCACAAGAAGGTGATTTATTAGAAACTCCTAAAAGAATTATAAGTGAAGACTTGAGATCATGTGCTGAGTTAAAATTACAATATAATGATTTAGTAAGTGGTATTTTTACAATAAATCCAAATGGAAAAAGAATACCAGTATATTGTGACATGGAAACAGATGGTGGTGGTTGGACACTAGCTATGAATTTAGATACTAGTGATGGTAACTATTTAGATTGGACTAGAGGTTGGAGAAATCCATTTGATTATGGACTTCCAACTAAACCTTTTCAACAAGATTATTTAAGTAAAACAATTTGGGAAAATTTAAAACTTGATAGTATAATGATAAAAAACCATAGAAATGGAGTTATAAATGCAACAAAAGCATGGAAATTAAAAACAGCTTTAAAAAATAGAACATTTAAAGATTTATTTAATAGTGAAAAAAGAACAATTTTAACTGAGAAACATTATTTGTTTGATAAAAGTTCACAAGTTTCAAGTGATTACTTATCTAAAGATATTATTATGTTTAAACCAGGAGAATTAGCAATTAACTGGACTTATAGTAATAATGGGGTAAGAATAACTAATACAGGAACTTGGTTATCAGAACCAGCAGATAATGATGATAAAACAAGAGGTCTTGGAACTCACTTTTGTTTAACTCCTTATGATAATATAGCAGGTGTAGAAGCAAGTGATTGTCATTGGCAAATTGAAGCTAGTGGAGTGTATGACCCTACTAATAGTTATTTACAAAATAATTCTGGTATTGGTACAGATAATGAACAAAAAGGAGCTACATTAGCTAATAGGGATTATGATTATGCTATCTTTATTAGAGAGTTTGATGGTAAATTATTTGAACAAATTAAAAAAGAACAAATTAATAATAAAAATCTAACTAGTTGTTTAGATATTATTGAAAGAGACCCTACTTCAAAAAGTGGTATTTATACTGTTAATCCAACAGGTGTAAAAAAAGAAAGAGTATATTGTGATATGACTACTGATGGTGGTGGTTGGACACTAGGAATAAGATTAAATACAAATGATACAGACACAAGAAGTTATGTTAATGACTTTTGGCAATCAAGAGGTGAAATTGGAACAATAGAAGACGGAAATGATTATTTATCTTATATTGGTATGAATATTCCAATGAAAGAAATTAAACTTCAATATAATTATGGTAATGGTTTAGAAGTATCAAAATCTTATACTAATTTAACTTCTAATGATACATTATTCCAAAATTATAATATTAAAGCTTCAACTTCAAATAAAAGTTGGACTGAATTCGCTAAATTAAATACATTAAGTGATGAATTTTTTGGACCAGAATTGAAGTTTCAACATATAGCAGATGATGTATATGATGATTATTCTAGAATATGGTATAACAATAGACAACCTAATGATTGTAATCAAGGTGGTTCTATAGGACAATTAGGTGATAGAAGTGTTAATAATTGGTATTGGGAAGTTGCAAAATCAATGAAAGATGGTGGTTCTTGTCAACATAATACTTATAGATTAGGTCTAGGTTCTAACTACAATCCTAAGTCTTGGGGTAGAACAAAAGTTGGGACAAACTTTGACCAAAATGGTGTAATGTATATATTTGTAAGAGAAAGACCTCCTAAAAAATTAAATGGGAATTATCCAAAGTCTTGTACAGAATTATTAAATAAAGGTGAAACTGTATCAGGAACATATGTGATTCAACCAAAAGAAACTATTGAACCATTTAGAGTATATTGTGATATGACTACTGATGGTGGTGGTTGGACTAAAGTTGCATATAATAAAAACTTAGATTATAAACAACAATATACAGGCGGAGATAGACATAATTGGTTACCTAATGATTTTGATACTAGAGGTTATTTTGAATTAACAAACGAACAAATTAATGCAATTAGAGAAGTATCAACAGAAGGAAAACAAACTTATAAACATAGATGTAATGGAGTAATTGGACATTACTATAGTACAAGTAAACACTATAAATCAAAAATGCATTTTAAAATGTTTGATGGAAAACATACTGGAACAAAAACATATGAAAGTCCTTCATATAATGGTTGGGATATAGAGGTAGTTAATGATGGTTGTCAGAGAAATGGTGGTGAAAAAGGTTCTTTATCAAAAACAACTGATTTTGAAATTAAATCATTATCTTTACCAGTTAATAATGTAGATGTTCTAGACGGTGGTGACAATGGTGAATATTTTGGTTCTAATTTAACTGAAAACCCTTCTTGGTTTAGGGGAAATATAGCAAAAGAAGTAGATTTAAAATCTACTTATATTTATAGAACTTGTACTCACGCTTATAATAGTGGTCATATAGAAAATGGTTTATATAAAATACAACCAAAGAAAACTTTAGAACCTTTTAATGTATATTGTGATATGCAAAATGGTGGTTGGACTAGAATATCTTATAATAGAGATATAAAATTAGTGAATCAATTCTCAGGTGGTGATACAAATAGATGGTTAGAGAATGATTTTGATAAAATGGGATTATTTGAATTAACAAACGAACAAATTAATGCAATTAGAGAAGTATCAACAGAAGGAAAACAAACTTATAAACATGATTGTATTGGTTCTATGGCATATAAACAAAGTGCAACAGGGAAATATTATTACAAAATCCATTTTAAATTATTTGATAATAAAACAACAGGATTTACTTCATTAAGTGAAGATAGACCAGATTATAAAATAAATGATTTTAAAGTATTAAGTGATGGTTGTGCTATTAATGATTCAACTCAAAGACAAACAACGTTTGAATTAAATTCATTATCATTACCTATTAAAAATATTAATACTAGAGATAGTGGAGATTTAAATGAAAAATTTGGTTCTTTATTGTCACAAAACCCGGCTTGGTTTAGAGGTGATAATTATCAAAATAAATTAAATTATTCTTGTTCTACAATTAAAAAGTTTAATCCTAATGCAAAAAGTGGTTACTATACAATTTCACCTGAAGGTTTAGAAACACAAGTTTATTGTGATATGACTACTGATGAAGGTGGTTGGACTTATTTAATTAGTAATAAAACAGCTATTTCAAATATAGAACAAGTAGCCAATACTTTATGGGGTGATGGACTTAATAGAGTTATGAAGTATGAAGTACCAGGTGTTATTAAAGCATATTATAAAAGAGAAACTAGTTATGAAGCTAATTTCTATGAAGATGTAATTCAAACTTGGAGAAATACTGATAATAAGTTTCAAGAAGACTTTAATATATATTCAACTTATGAAGATTCAAAATTAGGAAATAACCCTTGGAAATATTGTAATTTCTCAAATGAACCAAATCCAGAACATAGGGGTGTTGGTTTCCCAAGAGATTGTGGTCCAACAGGCGCTCAAGGTGGTAAATGGCAACAAACAGATTTAAGATATTCAGGTTCTTATGGGTCATTTACTTCTTATAATAGGGCATATGTTATAGCAATAAAAGATGAAAGTATTGTAGCACCAGGTACAAGTTCTGCAATAGATGCAGAAGCTCCAAAACCAGAAAGTTGTTTAGATATTCAACATTTAGATGAAAATGCTAAAAGTGGTATATATGAAATATATCCACAAGGTAGTAAATTAAAAGTATATTGTAATATGGAATATCAAGGTGGTGGTTGGACACTAGTATGGAATAATTTAAAAAATACAAACCATTTAACTATGTATAAAAGAAGTTGGTCTTGGACAACTCAATTTAATTCATATTTTGGTGGAGATACTAATAATATTTCAACAGAATATTTAAATGGAACTCCTGATAGATTTGAAAGTTTTGTAGGTTTTAATGCTTGGAATGCTATTTTAAATAATAAAAGAGGACAATTTGCATATGTATGGAAAGCAAATAATACAGGTAGTATTCATCAATCATTTGTTGCTAATATAGACCCATTTGATAGTCAATATTATTTAAGACTAAGTTCTTATAGTCAAAAAAATGGTGGAACACAATCAGGTGTTTGGAATTACCATAATAATAGAAGATGGATGACTTATAATCAATATAATAATGGATGTGCTAATTATTATTCTTACACTCCTTTCTGGTACGGTTCTTGTTGGTCTGGAAATATGAATGGTGGTGGTATATATTCAGGTTCTGGATATTATAATGGTGCTTATTGGACTTCTTCACAAAAATATTGGGGGAGAACAAATGGTCAAGGTGCTGGAGCTGGTTGGTACTTTATTAGACCAGCAGAACCTTCAGAAGCAGTTAAAGAATATAAATCAGCATTAACAAAAAAAGAAGATATATTAGTAAAATATAATACTTGTTTAGAAATATTAAGAGATAATCCACAAGCAACTAGTGGTGAATATGAAGTTAAAGACGGTTCTTTATCTAAAAAAGTATATTGTGATATGGAAACAGATGGTGGTGGTTGGACTAAAATCCAAGATTTTACAGTAACAAATGGAAGACACCAAACATTTAAAACAACTTATCCTGCAAAAGAATTTATGGCTAAATATAGTGATATGATTTGGTATAATTATTATGGAACTAAAAGACATACTCACCAAATATTTGATGTATTTGCACCAGGTAAAGAAAAAGAATGTTATAGTGATTGGCATGAATTAAATAAAGGGACTAAGGCATATAATATAACTAATAGTTCTGCATATAGTGATTCAAATAGACCATACTATTATTATAGACCTGCTTGTAGATGGGGAACAAGTAATTATGAAAAACCAACAGGTTATTATACTAATAAGTTTAAAGAATTTATTCCAGCGGGAACAACTATTTATGTTGGTGATTATAAAAATGTATCAGGTGACTCTTCTTGGAATACAAGAGGTTATACTGGAACAGAGAAGTTTTCAACTTTCTTTAGAGAAGATAGTAATACTTCTTTAGTTAAATACAAATCTTGTGCTGATATAGAAAAAGAAGGTATAACTACAACAGGTAAGTATGTAATAAATCCAAGTGGTGAAAAAGATATTGTTGTTACTTGTGACTTTGATAATGGAAAAGCATATATTGAATTAGAAAACTTAGTTAAAAATTCAGGTTTTGTAAATGGTTATGGTATCCCTGGTGAAAGTGGTTCACACGGAAAAAATGAAATAATTAAAATGGAAAGTCCAATATCTTCAGGTTATGTATTAAGACAAAGTGGAATGACTGAATATGAGATTACTAAAAACTCATTAAAACAACCATTGAAACCAAATACAACATATAAATTAGGTGCTTGGGTTGCATTTACAGATGATTATAATGGTTCTAATCAAGTATTACATTCAAGATGGTGGGATAAAAATGGAAAACCTTATACAACTAGTGGATATAAAAAAATTACTAATGAAAAAATTATAGGAAATGTAAAATGGCAATATCAAACTAATATATTTACTACTCCTTCTACATTAAATGGTAATTGGAGTGGATATATAGGTTACCCTACTCATAGAAATGTAAATCCTGAGTTAGGTTATAAATATGTTGTAGGTTATAGTTTAACTGAATTGGTTGAAGAACATCCAGATTTAATAAGAGATTTTAATGTTAATACTTGTAAAGAATTAAAAGTTAAAGACCAAACTTTACCAGATGGTATATATAGATTAAAAGGTGTAAAGGTATATTGTGATATGACTACTGACGGTGGTGGTTGGACTGGTGTATTTGCAAATGTAGGTGGAAATATTAATCCTCAAATGTCAAATGAACAATTATGGATAAGTACAAATCAAGATGTAGTAGAACCTGGAAAATATATTTCACAAAAGAATTCTTTTGTTTGGGATTATTTTAGAAATAAACCAAGAGTTGAAGTTTTAAAAACTCAAAGAAGGACTGATGGTAATTATGATTGGAATAATATAATATTTGATTTAGGTGAAGAAACAACATTAGGACATATAACACCAATATCAGGATTAACAACAAGTAGAGTATATAAGGATTTACCATCAAAAGTTAAAATGTATATAGATAATAATTATAATGGTGAAACAAATATATTAATGCAATCTAGTGTATCAATAGGTTTTGCAAATAAAGAAAATAATGACTATCCTTCAAACACAAGTGATGATAATAAAATGAATGATTGGAATGCAAGACATGTAATATCTTATATACATGATACAAAAGGAAGAGATACTACTAGATGTCAATTTGAATGTTATGGTTCTAGTCCTAATTATGCTAGAGAAGTAATCTTTATGGTTAGAGAGAAAGATGAATTACAACCATTAAAATTAGGTAAATATTCAAGTGGATTATCTATGTATTTACCAATGGATGAAATTAGAGGTGGTGTTTTAGATTATACTAAAAAACAAACAGGTAATACTATTGGAACTGAAATAGGAGATGGTAGATTTGGAAAAGCAAGATATTTCAAAAACACTAATGATAAAGTGGACTTTTCTAGTTTTAATATTCCAGGAGATAAAACTATGTCATTATGGATTAAAACAGATAGACAATTATCAACTAATCCAGATTTTGGAATAGGATTTGGTGGAAAATCAAAAATATTTGGAACAAGTTTCAAGTTAAATTATGGTGTAGGAAATACTTCTCAAGGACAAGATTTATCTTTTTCAGGTTATGGTTCTTCATATGATTATTCTGTTAAAAGTTTTACTAATCCTTGGTCTTCAGATGGACAATGGCATAATGCAATAGTTATTAAAGATAAAGAAACAATTAAAATATATGTAAATGGTGTTTTACAAGAATTAATGAGACACTCTAATGGTTCTTTATCAAATGAAGGTAATACATTAGAAACAGCATTAAATACATTCTTTATTGGATTAAGTAATGATATAGCTACTGGAACATATATTGCAGTTGATGATGTTGCAATTTGGGATAAAGTTATATCAGAAGATATGATAGTAAATATTTCAACAAGTAATAAACCATTACTAAACTTAATAGCCGAAACAAACAAAGATTTTATATTTAATTCTTGTTTAGATATTTTAACTAATGATAAAAGTGCAAAAAGTGGTTATTATTTAATAGATGGTGAAAAAACATATTGTGATATGGAAACAGACGGTGGTGGTTGGACACATGTTGCAACACTATCTGATGATGATTTAGATGTTTGGTCTCAATTTGCAGCACCACAAGATATAGGGACTTGGGAAAATGATGTTAATTTTGGAGAACAATCATTTTCAAAAGATTATAAGAGTAAGTTATATGCAAAAATCAATGCAAGTGATATGTTAATAAAAGAAGGTAAATCAGGTGAAAGAAATGTTTTAAAAACAAATAGTTCTTGTATAGGAAATCAACCTTTAAATAAATTCTTTAAAGATTTAAGTTGGAATGCAAATGGTTCTGATAGTAATTGGAATGACACATTGACAGGTGCTAAAACTTGTGGTTATACTGATTTTGGATATTATGACCCAGTTTTAAGAGCTGCTTCTTATGCTGAAAAAGAGATTGCTTTTAAATGGGGTGAAAGAAATTATGAACAAGATAATAATAAAGATAGAAGTATGATTAGAACTCTATCTGCATATAATGATAATGGTAATATGCAAGTAGATGCTCCTGTTGGACTAGGTGCATTTGTTTCTTATAGTGGAAATGAAAAATATGAAGATGCAGGTGAATGTAGAGGTGATGGGCCAGAAAAATGTGGTGATAATAGACATTACTATCAATTATTTGTAAGAGAATTACCTAAAGAAGATCCAAACAAAAATAAAGTATTTTTGGATTTAAAATCTTGTGTTGAAATAAAAGAGAAGTTTAATGATGCACCAAGTGGTAATTATGTGATTAATCCTACTGGTGAAGAATTAATTTCAGTATATTGTGATATGAGTACAGATGGTGGTGGTTGGACACTAATGATGACTGCTAGACAAGTAGAAGACATAGGTACTTCGAGTAGTTCTAAAACAACAACATATTATCCTTCTTGGTTAAATTGGGATTATTATAATGAAAACCTAGAAGTTAATCCTTATACTAAACCAACATTAAGTTCTATGCAAAAAGTATTTAAACAAGTTCCATTTAAACAAATAATGTTTAGAGATGATATTAATAGTGCGACTTCTATTTATGAACATGACCAAGTGTCAGTGTTTACAAGTAAATCAGGTTCTATGAAAAAAATAACAAATGGTGATTGGCCATTTGGAACAATTAGAATATGGCCAAGTGGTGGTGATAGAAATATAGCAAATGCAATATCTACAAATACAATTAAATTTAATGATTGTGGAGGTTCTACTTGGAGACCTTCTAAAGCTTGTGTTAGGTTAGGTATTGCAGGTTATGATTATTATAGTTTTAAAAATGCAGTAGGAATAGGTTTATATGGGGAAGAATGGTATAGTGAAAGGTTAAAAGTAAATGCACCTATTGGTTATATGGGACATAGAAATTATAAAACATTAAAAGGTGATGCATTTATAAGAGAAAGAAAACCTAATTTAGGTTTAACAACAACTTCTATAGATGAAGATTCAAAAGAAGTTGTTAATCAAGAATATAGAGATTTAGGTTCTTGTAGAGAAATTAAATCAAAAGATTTAACAACAACAAATGGAGTTTATGAAATAAAAGTAAATAATGAATACCATAATGTATATTGTGATATGGAAACTGATGGTGGTGGTTGGACTATGGTTGGTAGAAGTATTGCTGGAAATAATTCTGATTGGGGTTGTGTAAATAACATAGATAATAGAAAAATTGGTTGGTTTGTATCTAATGGAAATGTAGAAGATACAACTAGTCAATATTCAATTAGTGTTAAAGATATAGACTTTAGTGAAGTATTATTTGGAACATATAAAGATAAATACACTTGGGGTAATTATATATATAAAACAAATGTAGGAAGAAACTTTAAAAATGATTATTATAACTCTCAGAAGAATGTTGGAGAACCAACTGCAATGTTAACTAGTGTTAGTGGTTTCACTATGGCAACAAAAATGGGATATACTAGTGAATTAACAAATTATAGTTTAAGAGATACTTCTGGACAAGGTTTTGGTTTATTTGCAAAAGGTTGGAGTACTTGTTATGGGACAAATGACCCTAATACAGAAAATAAGGGGGGTTATTTAAATTCTAAACAAGGTATGATAATGGTTAGAGATTTTAGACCAGAAGAAATATCAGTTTTATTAGAAAAAATACAAACCATAAATGATAAAGAATATACAAATTGTAAAGAAATATTAACAGATAATCCTTTTGCTCAAAGTGGTTTCTATTTATTAAATGATAAAAATGGAAGATCATATAATATTTATTGTGAAATGGATAAAAATAATGGTGGCTGGATAGATGTTGTAAAAACATTAGAAAAGTATCCAGAAAACTTTAATTTATTCTTTGAATCAGTAAATGTAGCAAAAGTTGAAGTAAAAACAAATAAAGATGGAAAATTAGGTATAGTAATTGAATATGATCAATATAGTTCTCACAATGTACCAATATATTTAAATCAAAACAAATCATATACAAATAACTCTATTAGAATTTCTTGGGCATTACAAGGTAGTGATGAGAATTATAGATGTTCTGGTAGTTCTAATTGGATACCATTAAATGGTCCAGGTTATAATGGTGGATACACAGGTTATCAAGCACCTTGTAAAAGTGGTTTCAATTGTATTCAAGGAACTACAACAGTTTATAGAGATGAACCAATTAATGCAAAATATTATAACACAAATGTGAGTTCTAATACTTTATTAACTTGGTCTGGTTCAAGAACAGATGTAAAAGGAACTTCAGAAAATTGTGCAAGAGACCCTAAAATACCAAGTGGTATGACCGCATTATGGATAGATGAATTATTATTACAAGAGACAGAAATAAAAACAAATAGTGAAGGAACATATAAAGAAGATAATATAATTGAATGGAAAACAAAAGATAGAATTGAGAATCCTTGTAAAGACGGTGGGACTCCTGATTTTGAAAACAAAAAATGTTATACATATGTAAGGGAAAGAGCTTATAAGGCTGTATCACCAGGAACACATTATGCTTACCAAGCAGAAAGTTATTGTAGAAGTATAAGTGGTAATAAAATGGAATTATTCTATCCTAAAACTGCAACAGAATTACAAACTCTTGTTTCAAAATATGGAAATAGTTATTTTAGAATAATGGGTATATATCCAAAATATTATAGAGCGAGTTGTGTAAATAAAAGATTTAATTCAGCAAACTGTTCTACTTGGGGACCAAAATCAGGTGGAGAATGGTTTGTATCTAATAATTATAAAGGAGAACCTAATGGTGATAACCATGTAAATGCTTCAATGTATTATTGGTGGAATGGAAATGGGTTAAGTAATTTATATCATTGGAATGATGTTCCTTCGCCAGGATATAGACATAATAGATATCTATGTTCTTCTATTAAAGGACAAGAACCTTTAGTTAAAAAAGAATATGATATAACAGATGAAGATATATGTGGGGATCCAAGATACATTTATAATAAAGATACAAAAAAATGTGAAAGTGGTATGGCACTTGCAGCTTCTTGTAAAGATATTAAACAAATGTTCCCTTCAAGTAGAACAGGTTACTTTACTTTAAATAATAATGAAGAAGTTTATTGTGATATGGAAACAGATGGTGGTGGTTGGACACACTTAAATAATGTTACAATTGAAACACAAAATGGTCAAGCAGGTTATAATAAATCAAATTTAGGATTTACATTATATGCTAATAGTACTCATAGAAGTTCTTTACATTATGGTTCTCATGTATTATTGGATAGTAAAAAATTATTAAAAAATGGTTATACTGAAATAGCAGTAACTCAACTTGGAGGAAATGTCAATTATGGTTGTGCAGGGGTTGTTTGGAATAGTACATTCTATACAGGGACAGATACATTAAGAGCAAATTTAGACCAATACCATTATCCAGGTTGGTCTCCATATAATTCAACATATGGTGCTTATTTTAATTTTAGTAATGGTACAACAAGAAAAGTTGTATTACCTACAACACAAACAAAAGTACATTTAGGATTAGGTGGTTATACAAGTTGTTCAAGACCAACTCATACAATTCAAGTAAAAGTGAGATAATTTTTAGAATAAAGAAATATCATTAAAAAAATTATAATTTAATGATATTTCAAAATCAAAGGACTTATATGAAATTAGGGTTATTATTTTTAATAGTATTTTCATATTTAAATGCAAATAATTTAGAATACAAAATTCAAAAAACAGAACAAAAAACAAAAAAACAAACAAATCAAAATCATACCAAAGAAGAAATAAATAAAGAAAAAGAAGAGATGGCAAAATTCTTAAAAGATTTAATGAGAGATAAAAAATAATAGAAAAAATACTATTATTTTTTATTAAATAATAATTATAGGTTTATTATTTAAAAAGTCCATATGTGTAGGCGTTGGAATATTAACTCCAACGTAATCAACAATTTCATCAAAACTTAACTCTTGATTAAATAATTCATTTTGTATTACTTTAGGAATATCACAAGAATTAAAAAGATTTCTTTCAATTTTAGACATTAAATCTTTTCTTTTATTATCAAAAATTAGTTCTTTTTTAGATTTAACTATCCCTATTCTATTTAATTTATCAGAAAAACTATTGTTTTTTTTAGACTTATTGAAACCTTTTAAACTACATATATAATCATCTTTATATAATAATTCTTCATTTCTATTAAAGAAATTAGAAGACTTTAATAAGTCTTCCTCTTTACCACTTTGTATCATTAAATAAACAGATAATACTTCATCTAATATAGGACAATCAGGAAATACAACACAAAGTTTTGAAAGATACTCATTTTCTTTATTTAATATTTGTAAATCATATTGAATACTCATATTATTCATTTGTTTTGTATTTTGTAATAAGTTTCCTTTACTTTTTAATACATAGTTATACAATTTACCTTCTAATTTAAACTCATTACCTTTTATAAAAATATTTGTTCTTTCATTTCCTAAAAATTGATTTAGTATTTTTAGTGATTTATTAAAAACTTTTTTAATTGATTTTGTTTCTTTTTTTGTTACTATTTTTTTATTTTGTTTTAGTTCTCTTATACATTCTTCATCAAAATCAAATCTTTCACTTAATGGTTTTTCAATATCTTTAAATCTTACATTATAGTAATACTCCATAACTTCTTGAAATGAATGATTGATATTAGAAGTTAAATAATTATATCTATCAACATATTTATCTAAAAAAGATTTAACTTTATTATCTAATGAAGTAGATATATTTTTAACTAAAAATATTTCTTTTAAAGAATTAGAAGGAATATTATGTTCTTTTTCTTCTACACAATCAAAACAATTAAAAAAAGGAGTTTCTTTTGTATTTCCTAAATAAATATCTTTTAAACCATTTACAATAGATAATTTAACTTCTCTTAATTGTGAATGAGAATTAACAATAAAATAATAACCAATTAGAGACTTCTCAATAGAACTTGATTTGTTTTCATACCAATTATCAAAAGTATTATATATATCATTAATAAAACCATTTTGAGGATTATCCATAATATAATCTAAATCTGTATCATTTAATTCTAATCCTAAATCAATTTCAGGTGTAAAATCTAATAATTCAAAACCAGACCAAAAACAATAACTTGTTTCAGAAGACATTTTAATAGACATAAGAAATCCTATTATTAACCAGCAATTGCAGGTTTAAGTGCAACCATAGAAGTATTTTCATTAAAACCACTATTATTAACAACTTCTTCTTTTGTTAAAGATCTTTTAACATCATATGTAGTTTCACCTTGATTTCTATCAAAAGAAGCTTTTTTTGCTTTTTGCATAAATAAATCTAAATCTTTATCTTTTACAATAATTTCTTTTTTATTAATCATTTTATTAAAGTTTTTTTCATTGAGAATTTTTTTAGTTTTTAATAAACCTAAAAATCTACTTTCAATCACTAAAAAAGTATAACCCTCTTCCATTTTTTTTAAAATAAGCTCTTTCATTTCATTATGATCTTCTTCACCCCAAGAAATGTTTAAGTCTCCATGTTGATTTAAAAACATACAATTGTGATTTAATTTAGACATTATAGTTTCCTTATGATTTTATTTAATAATAACAAAAAGAAACTTAAATTATGTTTAAGTATTGGTATTTATTTAATATTTAATGATAGTAATTGTGAAGGATAAGTAAAATTATTTAAAAAAGAATAATTAAAAGTATCCTTTTCTTTAATAAAGTTTTTACTAATAAAAAAATCTAATTCAGAATTAAAGTTATTGGTATAAATTTTATTTGTTTCTTCTTTGTTAATTATATAACTCAACATAAAATTGAATAATTTATCTTTTATTGTATTGTGGTCTAAAATATGAAAGGAAGAGTATAAACCATCAATAGTTATAAGTTCAGTATTTGAATAATAAGAGATACCCATTATTTCTTTATGTTGATTATATAAGGAGAATATGATTTTATTATCTAAATATTCATAAATGTTTTCCCTTTGAATAGAAGAAATAATGTCATTTCTTGTATCAGAGGAAATATAGTTTAAAGAATTTTTGGTTATTTTATTAAAGTTTTCAAAAAGGAGTTTAAAAATAATAGAACACTCTTTGTCAGAAAGAGTAGAAATTGTATTGATATCAATGAATTGTGCTTTCATAAAACCTCTTTAACTATATAAAAAGATTATATACTTAAAAATAAAAATGTAAGTTAAATAAAAATAATTTTTATTTAAACTCTACTTCATGTCCTTTATTTACCCAACCATTGATAAAACCATCTTGTAATTCACCACAAAGATTATAACCACCTTTTTCTTTTAAAACTTTTAACATTTTACCTGTTTTTTGTCCATGGTCACAATATAAAACAAAAGGTGTAGCTTCAGATAATAGTAATTGTTTTAATTTAGCAAATAAGTTTGTCATGTTTATTTTTCCACTAGCTTCAATCGCAGGTATAGAATAAGCTCCAGGTATTCTACCTGTCTTCTTTACTTTACTTCTAGGTCTAACATCTATCACAATTACTTTTTCTTTTAATAATGAATTTAGTTTTTTATCAGTAATAGTATACGCCAAAACACAAACCTTTTTTTCTCAATTGTAAATTATTATAAATTAAAAAAATAAAATTTTATATTCTTTTTAGATAGAAACAAAAAAAGTCTATTTTTTTTAATAAAATTAATACATTAATGTTTATTATTTTTAATTTATTTATGTTTTAAAAGATAAAACTAATATTTTATCTAGTTCTTTATTTTTTACCTAGTTCTTCTCTTACTATTAATGCTTTAACTAAAGTGGTTAAATGTTCTAATGATTTTTCTGCATAATGTAAATCAAAATCATATTCATCAATTTCATCTGTTTCAATATAAATTAATCTTTGAGTTCTTCTATAATGATTCCAAGATTTTTCTATTTCACTATTAATAGATAATTCACCTAATTTTTCATTATCACTATTCTTATTTTCAAAATCTTCTTTACTATCATAACATTCTAATAAAGAGATATTTTCTTTATATAATATTTCTTGGATATCCCATTCTTCATCTAATATTTCTTCATCACCTTGAAGTTTTAAAACATCCCAAGCAAAGATATTGCCACCCTCTTCTTTTTCATAAGTTCTTGTTAAAATGATTGTATCTTCATATTGATATGTATAGTATTTATTTGGTTCTAATTTCATAACTATTCCTATTATTTTATTTAAACCTATTATATCTAAAAAAACTTTAATACAACTTAAATTAAATTATATATAAATCTTCCCTATTCTGGTGTTGTTGATACAAAAAACCTTTATACCCCCTATAAATAGGGACTTACAGAGATTTAAAAAGTTCAGAAGTTTTAAAATACTTACAAACCACCATAAATAGGTAGTTGAGAACTATATTTTATATCATTAAAGGTAGAATAGTGTAAATCTTTATAATATATATAAATAAAAATTATTTATTCTAAAAAAGAATGAAAAGGAAACTAAAATGAGATATATCCAAAAACCAAAGCCATTAGAAAAAGGTGAACAAGATAAATTAGATTCTTTACAAATCCAAAAAGCAAAAGAAATAGCAAAAATAGTTTATGAAGATTTTGGTATTAAAAAAAATATTACAAATAAAGAGGCATTTGCTATTGTAAGAGAAGCATTAATAAAAAGTGAAAAACATTTAGGTGAAAGCACTTTTATAAAAGACAATGAAGATAAATTAAATGAAGAACTTATAGTAGATACATATAATAAAGAGTTTAAATCATTATTATCTATTAAAGAGAAATTAGAATATTTTTTTAAAAAAGTAAAAGAGAATAATGTAGAAGTAAATTACAATAATAATGAAGCATTAAATGATTTTCTAGAAGTTGTTATTAAAGACTTAAAAGAAAATAGAAAGGAAACAAATAAAGAAAAAAAAGATAAATTACAAAACCTTATTTCAAAATATTTTACAAATTATGGTGTTCATGGTGGTCAAGTTTATTCAGATAGTGAAAATATAGAACCATTAATTTATGACAATCAATATATTAGTCAAGAACAAACTATAACAAAAGATAAATTACAAGAATACATATCAAACTATTATCCAAATAAAATAGAATTAATATCTTTAATAGTTCATAACTATTATGGTATTGAAATAGATTGGGCAAATGTATCTAAAAATGATATAATAAAAAGAACAAATGAATTAAAAGAAGAAAACTATAAATCTAAAAGAAATAACCAATAATTAAGTGTAGTTCTTTAAAATGAAATTAAGTTTAATTTGTTATAATATATATAAAAAAATAATTAAAAAGGTTTATGAATGTCATTGGAAGCAAATATAGAAAAAGATTGGGAAGAAAACTATGAGACTTTAAGAGATAAAGTAATAGAAATTCAAGAAGAATATTTTGAAAATGGTTCTAGTGAAATCTTTTATGATTCAATTCAAAAAGAGCTTAATAATTTTGTTAAAAATAGATATGAATATATTTCCAAATTAGATAAAATAAAAATTCAATCACTTGAAGATGATAAAGTAAAATTAAAAATAGGGAATGAATATAAGGGAGTTATAGAATATAAAGAATGGTTAAATAGATTAAATGGAAATAAAATAATATCACTTGAAAATCTTTCAGGTTTTGCTAAAACTGAAAAAATCTTAGATAATGAACTTTGGATTTCATATTCTAAAAATGAAATATTAACTTCAATAGATAATCATTTAAAAGAAGAATTAGACGCAAAAAAAACAGAAGAAATAGCAACCTTATTTACATATTTTAGACAAGTGATGTCTGATAAAGATAAAAATGATTTGATAAATAAAATATACACTAATGATAGTAATAATTTAACTTCAGAAGAACTATACAAAAGAGTTTCAAATGAATTAAAATCTAAAATAAATGATAATGTTGAAATTATTGGTTTTCCAAAACCATTTGATGAAAAAGGTAATTATAAAGCTTCAACTTCAGGAGAACCTGATATAGTTATGATTACAGAAGAAGGTAAATTAGTATTTACAGCAGCAAATAAATATACTAATAATATAATGGAATCAGACCAAATTATTAGACATACTACTTTGTTATTAGTAGCAAAAGAAAATACAAAAGATTTTCCAAGTAAAAATTTTCATAAAGAATATATAAAAATACATGAAAAAAGAGGTTCAAAAGAAAGTGCTAGATATTTAAGTGAAGAAGTCTTTAAAAATATGACAGAAAAGGAAGTGGAAGAAAAATTAAACAATGAAATTATTATTACTTTCTTTCAACCAAAAACAGTTAATAGACCAAATCAAAAAAAAGTGAAAGAACATTTTAACTATAAAGGAATAATTGAAGAAAGAGATATAAAAATACATCAAAGAAATACTAATTCTTTTATAGACTTTTTAACAGCAGAAGCACAAAATATAAATAATGAACAAATAGAAATGAATAAGGGGAAAGAACATATATTTAATGGTTTTAGAAGAGTTCAACATAATCAAACAAGTAAATCTTACAATATTGGGAAAGACATTCATAAAGAACAACAAGATTTTTTTGAAAAAGGTTTAGTTGAAATGCTAGAAAATTATGACTTTAAGAATAGATTGGAGAATATTCATACAATTCCTAATGATGATGATTATATTGAAATAGAAGCAATTAATAGTATTTTAATGGAAGAAACAAAAAAAACACCAAATAAATTAACCAAGAGTGATTTCACTAAAATGGCAACAAATTACCATACTTTAAAGGCAAAAGTAGCACAAGATTTAGAATTAAGTGAAGATGAATCAAAACAATTTTCTAACTATAAAGAATTAATTAAAAAATTACCTAACTCTAATGAAAAGAAAACATTTCCTAATATTACAACTTATAACAATAAAATAAAAGATAAACAAGGATCAACATTGTTAGAGTCTCAAAAAGAATATGATTTTTCTGATTTTGAGTATAGAGTTGCAGTTGCTATGAACTCTTCTAATCCTATAAGAGAAGCTCTAATTTATACTATGAGTGATTTAATTCAAACAAAAATGTTATCAAATAAAGAAAATACTACAAGAGAATTAATTGATATATTGTTAGAATGGGGGAAACAAAGAGTAGCTGATTTAAGATTAGATAAAAATAAAGTTCAAGAACAACAAATAGAATTAGTATTAGATAAAAGTAAATTACTAGAAAATGAACTAGAAAAAGAAAGAGAAAGAAATCAACAAAGAGAAAATGAACTAGAAAAAGAAAGAGAAAGAAGTCAACAAAGAGAAAATGAACTAGAAAAAGAAAGAGAAAGAAATCAACAAAGAGAAAATGAACTAGAAAAAGAAAGAGAAAGAAATCAACAAAGAGAAAATGAACTAGAAAAAGAAAGAGAATTAAATATTTTAAAAGATATAGTGATTGAAAAAACAAAAAATGATGAATATATATTAGAAGAAGAAATAAAAGAATATAAAACATTGAGTGAATTATTGGATTTTATAAAAGAAGAAATAGATGAAAATTTTAATGTAGAAGAAGAAATAAAAAATAAAAAAATAGAACAAAAAGAGAATAAATATAAAATAGAAGTTTCTAAATTCAAAAGATTATTAAGAAAAAATAATAAAAATGAATTATTAAATAAAATAGAAGAAAAAGAAAAAGAAGAAAAAGTAGGTAAAATTATAGTTGATTATTATTTAAATAAAGATATTGAAAATCAGAATAAAGTAAAAGATCAAATAGATTATCTAAAAGATAAATTTAATATGGAATATTTACCAAAAGAAATAGAAGAAGAATTAGAAGAAGAATTAAAAAAATTAATTGAAATAATAAAAGAAGACAATATAGATTTAACAAATAATAATTTAATAAAAGAAGAAATAAGACAATCAATAATAACAAAAACAAAAACACCAAAAATGTAATTAAAAAATAACTAAAAAAATCATTTTTTGCTATAAAAATTAGAAAAAAGTGAAAAGTGGTAAATATTGTTTTTAATTAAACTCTATATTTGAAGTAGATAAAAATATAGGGTTGTTTTCTAAAAAATCATAAAAAATCATAAAAATAAAAAACATACTTGAATAGTATGTTGGGTTTCTATTTCATTGTTCAACTTTTTAGATTACTTGCTTTTTATTTTGTGATTTTTTCTATTTTTTGATAACTATTATTAAAATTATATATATAGAAAATGGAATTC